>Ga0187873_1000111_pt1 | contig 93113 bp, 66 predicted proteins | sample June2016WEW_16_1_2_FD_133012 | JGI IMG/M metagenome (GOLD analysis project Ga0187873, IMG submission 133012) | Peatland microbial communities from SPRUCE experiment site at the Marcell Experimental Forest, Minnesota, USA - June2016WEW_16_100 | ecosystem: Environmental > Terrestrial > Soil >...
CGTCAGTCGAGCATGATAGTGATAGTCCATTCGGTCTCCTGGGATTGCTTTTGTTTCGCAACTTCAGCTTCCCAGTTCTCGACCGAATGGACAACAACCTATTGAAACTTCACATTTAGCCCCTGAGGGAATGCTCGATGGGGAACGGAACATAATCAGAGCTTCCTAAGGATATGTCCCCGGTTCAATATGTCAGGCATGTGACCGGTCTGTACCCCCACCGGGCACCCCCCACCCCCCCCTGTATTTCATTCCCCCTATCTTCGCTTTCTGGAGCATAACATTAACAGTATCAACAAATCAAGCGCCTCCGTTTTGCACCAAAACAGGTGAAAAGAGCCATAAACTGAACCATTTGTGGCGCAAAATACCTCCATAACTCGCGCTGTGCTCCTCGTCACCCTCCGTCCAAATCCCATCGACTAAAATTGAGTCGAGGAACCCAGAAAAAATGCCCCGTAAAGCCCTGATCGCCGCCAATTGGAAGATGTACAAGACGCCTGCCGAGGCCAAAGCCTTCGTCGATGCCTTTTTGCCCCTCGTTGCCGGTCACAGCCGCGACGAGATTGCCCTGTTTCCCTCGCCCGTCCTGCTACCCACCGTGATTGCAGCCGCCAAGGGCTCCAACGTCCTGGTCGGAGCGCAGAATATCCACTTTGCCGAGGAGGGCGCCTATACCGGCGAGACCTCGGTGGGCCAGCTGCAGGCCGTGGGTGGAACGCATACCCTGATCGGCCACTCCGAGCGCCGCCAGTACTTTGCCGAAACCGACGAGATCGTGAACAAGAAGCTGCACACCGCGCTCAGGCACGGCGTCGTCCCCGTGGTCTGCATCGGCGAGGTTCTGGCCGAACGCGAGGCCGGCAAGACCGCCCACGTGCTCAAGACCCAGATCGCCGGAGCCTTTGCCGGCATCACCGCCGAGGCCGCCGGGCCGATTGTGATTGCATACGAGCCGGTGTGGGCCATCGGCACCGGCAAGACCGCTACGCCGGAGATCGCCGTGGACGCGCACAAGATCATCCGCGCCGAAGTGGCAAAATTGCTGGGTCCGGCCGTTGCCGCGGCCATGCGCATTCTCTACGGCGGCAGCGTCAAGCCCGACAACGCCACGGCCCTCATCGGCCAGGAAGAGATCGACGGCGCACTGGTCGGCGGAGCCAGCCTCAAGCCCGACTCCTTCACCGCCATCGTCAAGTACTAATGTTCACCGAAACTGGGTGCCCCAGGTCTCGTTTCTGAGACCTGGGTTTTGCCGCTACTAGATGCGCAAACACGATGCCGTATATATCCTGGCTTGTGTCGTTCCAGCTCGCCTAGAACGAACCTCTGCTGCCGCCGCATAATTCCACCGCGTGCCCCATGGCTTTGGTCACGCGGTTGGCCGTATCTTCATCGAAAAAGAAGAAGTAGAACTCCGCATTCTCCTTCCCTCGCACAATCAGGTCGAAGACGGGCGGATCGACCTTCGCGTTCCAGGTTGGGTGCCCGGCGGCCGTATCGTTCTTATTCTGTCGCTGGTCGCCCGTGGTCAGCGTCACGTCCTGCACATCGTGCAGGTTGAACGAAGCGTCGCTATCGGAGATCTGAGTGCCGTCCCGTACGATGATGTAGTGATAGGCGATTGTGCAGGCCGCAGCATCGGCAACCACTTTGCCGGCTTCGACGGTGAATTGATAGATCCAATTCGTATTATCGGCACTGTCATGATAATGCGTGGTCCAACTCAGCTTGCCTTGTTCGTTCAGCTTGGATTGGAGGAGCTGCATCGTAACCGCCAGGGACGGCCCGCTGTCGGCGGGTTTGGACGCGGGCGTAGTGCTCTGCTGTCCCGACGCTGTCATGAAAGAAATTCCGCAGGCCAGTATTGCTGCAATCCAGTACTTCATTTTCATGCTTCTATCCTTTCCAGGGCGTTATCGGAATTGTTTTTTAGAACTTCACGTACCGATTTCAAGTGGGAAAACGGTCAGGCGATAGTCCGGCGGGCTATCCCAATTCCCAGCAGTGAATACAAAAACTTTGTCGGGAGTTTGAAACTTCGGGCTCACCTGCGGTGAATAGTAGCCGGAAGGCTGAGAATCATAGGAGCCGATGCGGGTCCATGGCCCCCAGGGCCACGGCGACTCATAGAAGTCCCAAGCCGTATGTCTCTGAGCCCCGGGCATCTTTCCACCCCCGGCAGGATAATACCAACCGATCAGGAAATACCTTTGGTGAGCATGCAGGTAAACGGCTCCCGTCATGCCGAATCTGCCGGCTCCTTCCAGAACCGGCTTGGCATCGTTCATATTTTTCGTCCAGGAATTAGCACGGCCGCCGTTTCCGCCCGTGTAGAACTCCCAATCGGAGCCGTTCAGCAGGCCGATTTTGGATCGCGCCACGCGGCCCAGCACCATGTCGTCGCCGCAATCCCAAAAACCGTTGTTTGAAAGGGCATAGACGTAGTCGCCTACGTTAGCCTGGCCCCATCCCTCACGGCCGAATTCAATGAAGTAAGGCGTAGCAAAGCGCCGCCCTGGAAACATCGGGGCCTGATAGTTCACATCCTCCGGACGTGTCCACGTTCGCCCATAGTCGAGGCTCTTGATGATGCTTGCGTTATGAGCCGGCTGTCTCCGGTGAGGGTCACCGCTGGTATCTCCATACTCATGCCGGGCGACAACCCAATACAAGGCGCCGTCAATGAAGGTGCAGCCGCTGGATTTCCACGTGCATCCGTCGGGGCCTTTTTTACCCGCCTCTCCATAATCCTGCATCGGATTCACTGTTATCCCGCTCAGGTGCAAGGGGTCGCTTCCACTGATGCGATTGAATGCAACGTTCGCACTGGGCGCCTTGTGAAACCCAGTAGTATCGTCCGACGGAGAATAGAGGTTATCGTCGTCAGCCCACGCCGCTACCCAGGTATCGCCGCTGTTATCCTCCACCGGAACAGGCGCTCCGACACGCACAGAGCGCAGGCGGCGGCCTGGTGCGCCCGAAAAGACTGCCGGAAGCAGGTTGGCGGCTCGAACCTTGAGCGACGCCGAAAGCGCGGCCGCAAAAGAACCACTGATCAGATCTCGTCTTCGCATTTCCACTTCCCGCTAATACTGTTGCCGCGCCAGGACTAACTAGCCAATATCGATCTGTCTAAGCCGGTTTGCTGACTCGCTGGCTTGCCGGCTCGCTGACTTACCGACTCGCTGGCTTGCCGGCTCGCTGACTTGCAAAATCACTGCGGTATATCCCGGTGCACAGCCTTCGCCTGGTAGCCGGCCTTCTTGAACCGTTTGCTTATCTCCTCGGCCATCATCACGCTGCGATGCTGTCCGCCGGTGCAGCCGAATCCCACCGTCAGGTAGCTCTTCCCTTCCTCCACATAATGCGGAAGCAGGTAAAGCATCAGCTCCGTCACCCGGTCAAGAAACTCCCTGCTCTGCGGAAACCCGCGCACATACGCCGCCACCTTGGGGTCCAGTCCGGTCAGCTTGCGAAACTCCGGCACAAAATGCGGATTGGGCAGGAAGCGCACATCGAAGACCATATCCGCGTCCAGCGGCACGCCGTTCTTGAATCCGAAGCTCAGGCAGGAGACCAGCAGTTGCTTGCTCTGGTCCTGGTGGCCAAACCGGGCCTGGATATGGGCGCGCAGTTCGTGCACGTTGAAGTTCGAGGTATCGATCAGCGTATCCGCCAGATTGCGAACGGGGTCCAGCAGTTGCCGCTCTTCCACAATGGAGCGCCACACCGTCTCCGACCTGCGCAGCGGATGCGGCCGCCGGGTCTCCGAGTAGCGCCGCACCAGCACCGCGTCCTGCGCGTCCAGAAAGACCACCCGCGTGGGCAACAGCGTCTTTACCCGCTTGAGAATATCCGGAAGCTGGTCCAGGGTCTGCCCTTCGCGCACATCCACCACGATCACGGCGCTTTCAATCTCGGCGGACTTCCGCACCAGGCCGGCAAAATCCGGCAGCAACTCCAGCGGCAGGTTATCCACGGCATGATAACCCAGATCTTCAAAGTCCTTGAGCGCCGAAGCTTTCCCGGCGCCGGAGATTCCGGTCACGATTACCAGTTCCTTGTCCGGCTTGGCGGTTTGTCCCGGCTTGGCAGCTTTGCCCGGCTTGGCAGCTTTCTTGCCGCGTTTGGCGGCCGCTCGCGCTGAGGTCGCTCGGGGCGCCGGCTTCGAGGTCGTCATGCGCCCATCCTACACCGAGGGGCCCGGTTCAGGCACCGGGTGCGACTGCCCAGTACCCTGTACCATCAGCTCCGTAGCCCGCGCCGGATCCAGCGCATACGACAGCAGGGGGCCCTGGCCCAATTCGCAACCCATGCGGCACAACCCATCCAGTTGCGCAGCCGTCTCGATCCCCTGCGCAACCACCTGCATGCCCAGCGTGTGGCCCAGATGAATCAGCGACTCCAGCACCGCCTGCTGGCGACCTACGCTGACCGCGGCCATGGTCAGCTGGGGAGCCAACTTCACCACATCGATGGGCATCCGCACCAGGTGGCTGAGGGGCGCAAAACTGGAGCCGAAGTTGCCCACCGCGATGCGCACGTTGCAGTCCACCATGCGCTGCAGAATGGCCACCGCCGTATCCGGGTTCTCGTTCAGCGTGGTCTCCGCCACCTCTAACAACAGCCGCGACGGATCGACCGCGTTCGCGTCCAGAGCCCTCTTCAACTGCAGAACCATATCCGGATGGTAGAACTGCCGGTGAGTCAAATTGATGCTCACGATCAGCTCTTCCTGCGGCAACTCTTCGCTCCAGATCCGCAACTGCCTGCATACTGTATCAAACGTCTCCCGGCCGAGAGTGATGGAGAGCCCGGTATTTTCGGCCACGCGGAGCAGGTCGAAGAAACTGTCGGCCGTGCCGTCCAGCCGGCGCCAGCGTAGCACCGACTCGAATCCCACCAGCTTGCCATTCCCGAGACGGTAGATGGGCTGATACCAGACCTCGAACTGCCGGTTGTCCAGCACCTGGCGCAATTCCCGCTCCCGCTCCCTGTGGCTGGTGATGTGCACCTCCAGGCGCTTGTCGAAGATTTCCATTCGACCGCCGCCCTCCTGCTTGGCGCGATACATGGCAAAGTCCGCGTCCCGGATGAGCATCTCGGGTGTAGTGTGGTCTGCTCCGGCCAGCGCCATGCCTATGCTGGCGCTGGCCGGGACGAGCTGAGCAAAGATTTCAAACGGCCGCTCCATCTCGCGCAAAATGCGGCTGGCCACCACGTTCAGATCGCCGGCTTCCAGAATGTTTTCCACCAGAACGGCAAATTCGTCGCCACCCAGCCGGCAAGCCGAGTCCTGCGGACGCAGCGACGCGCGCAGCCGGTCGGCTACCGCAACCAGCATCATATCGCCCGCCGCGTGACCCAGTGAGTCGTTGATCTCCTTGAAGCGGTCCAGGTCAATAAAAAGTACGCCGCAGCTCTGATCCCGGCGCCGCGACAGGCGCGAGAGCGCCAAGGTCAGCCGGTCCAGAAAGAGCGCGCGATTGGGCAATCCCGTCAGCATGTCGTGCAAGGCATCGTGCTGTAATTTGGCTTCAGTCTGCTTGCGCTCGCCAATGTCGCGGAAGGTAAGCACGTAGCCGATCCTGGCTCCGTCGACCAGCAAAGGCCCGGCCTGCAGAACCACATCCAACAGCGCGCCATTCTTGCTCACGCGCACCGTCTCGATGGTCGCGCGCCCTTGCTGATCCAATGCCTGTTCCAGCATCCCCTGTTCGTGCCGGCGCGTCTCCGGCACAATGAGTTCCGGCAGGCTGCCGCCGCTCGCCTCTTCGGCGGTGTAACCGAACATCCGTGTAAATGCCGGATTGGTGTAGAGCACATGGTTGTCATGCATGATCACCACGGCCTCGGGAATGCTGGACAGCACATCCTCCATCAGCCGCGACTTCGGCGCCCGATCCCGTCCACTTGGATGGGCCACGATCACCGCCTCGCGCAGCTCCGCGTTCAGAATGCTGTATGTGCCTTCGACCGGCAACAGGCGGCCATTTCTGGCCGGCAGCGTGGCGCGGAACGGGTTGGCCAGCATACTTCCTATGGGCAGGATCTGCGGCTCGGCCGGATCCGGAACCAGCCCCCACAAGACGTCCACGACCGGCCGCGGGACCCACTCTTCTTCGGCCAGGCCCAGCATCAGGCGCGCTTCCATATTGGCAAATACAATCCTGCCCTGTCGCTCCAGAAAAACCAGCACCGGCAAGGCGTCGAGGATCTCCTGCTGTTGGGCGGAGTCCGAGTTTTCTGGAAGATTCAAGCTCATAGTCTCCCAAGGAATTGCCGCAATCGCCATCCTTGTGTATTTCCTCTCCGGCCCCTTGCGGTTTCCCCATCGATGCGGCCAATCCGTAATCGTATCCCGAATGCAGGCCGGGCTCCATCCCCTGAATCGGGCATCGGATGCCACCTATGTCCGAACTATCTACCACCTGGATGCTAACTCCGTTCTCATTGTGCAGGGGAATTCGGGAGATGAGTCAGGGAATCTCCACCAGCTCCATCTGCCCGTCGCGGCGGCGATGGAGCACAAACATATCTCCTGAAGAATTGTGGAAGATCAGCAGGTCGCGGTCGCGGAACTCCGCTTCCTTCACCGCCTCCTCGATGGTCATGGGTCTCAGTGCAATGGCTTCGCCGCTCTTGAGGATGTGCGGTTCGACCACCGTCGCGCGGCTGGGGTACGAGTGTACGGCGATCGACGCGCGGGCCTTGGCGCGGGCAGGCTTGCTCTCCCCTGCCGCGGCCTCCGCCTGGGCCGCGCGGACCTTGGGCCTGGCAACAGGAGGCGCGGTGAGCACCTTCTCTTCCGTGGGCAGGCGTTTGCCTTCCATCCGCCGGTCCCGGTGCCGGCGCGCCTGGTTCTCGGCGTGCTCGATTGCATGCCGCAGCGCCACATCCAGGGTGGCAGCCTTGCCCGTGGCCACGATCGTCTGCTGCCGCGCCTGCAGGGTCAGCTCCACGATCTGCACATGCCTCTGCGCGCCGAAGGTCACGCTGGCGCGCGCGCTCTTGCCCAGAATCCGGGCTATGCCTTCCAATCCCTCCTCGGCCTGCGTGCGCAGCGCCCTGGAGATCTTCCCTTGTCTGGCGGTGAACTCCACTTCCATGGTTGGCCTCCGCTCTTCGTTCTCTGTCAGTGATCAGTGGTCAGTGAACAGTGATCAGTGATCAGTTTTCAGTCATTATTACGCCGGTTGGATGGAGCACAGAATCGTCTGATTACCCTGCGTTTTCTTCCGTCCGTTTCCTGCTTACAGTTGGATGCCGCGAACTGATAACTGACCACTGACCACTGACAACTGTTTTTCCTATCTGTCGCGCCGCCGCCGCTGGTGCGTGGAGGGAATACTCATATCCTCGCGGTACTTGGCCACCGTGCGGCGGGTCAGTTGAATGCCCTGCGCCCCCAGCATCGCGGCAAGCTGGTCGTCGGTGTGCGGATGGCGCGCATCCTCCTCCTCGATCAGCTTGCGCACCCTGCGCTTGAGCACCAGCAAGGGCGTATCCGCGCCCTCCGGCCCGTTCGACCCCTCGGAAAAGAAGAAACGCAGCTCGATCACCCCCTGCGGGGTATGCGCATACTTGTTTGATACCGCGCGGCTCACCGTCGAGGGGTGAACCCCGATCTCCTCCGCCACTTCCTTGATCATCATCGGCCGTAAAGCCTCCACGCCCTTTTCGAGAAAGTCCTGCTGGCGGCGCACGATCACCTCGCAGGTGCGCAGAATCGTGCTCTTCCTCTGGGCGATGTTGCGCATCAGTTGCAGCGCGGAGCGGAACCGCTCCTTCACGTAGTCCTTCACCTCTTTGTCGGTGCCTTCGGCCACCAGCATCCGCCGGTAGCGCGTACTGAGACGCAGGCTGGGCATATTCTCTTCGTTCATGGAAACAATCCACTCGCCGCCCCGCTTGATAAACACCACATCGGGTTCGATCAGCCGCGTCTGTTCGCGGTTGTACTGGCGGCCGGGCCGGGGGTCCAGGGTGCGGATGAATTCCACCCCAGCCTCAGCCTCCGCGGGCGTTATCTGGGCCGCCCGCGCCAGGTCTTTCAGGTCCCGCTTTTGCAGCAGTTGCAAGTGACGGTCTACGATCAGCGCCGCGACTTCCATGCTGCGCCGCCGCTCCTCAAGCCGCTCCTCGGCCTCGGCGCGGAAGCTGCGATGGGGATCCTCGTCCAGATTATCCAGCTCGGCTGCCTGCCTGGAGTACAAATGGCCGAACTCCTGCTGCTGGGCCGCGATCTGGAGCAGAAGGCACTCGCGCAGATCTCTGGCCCCCACTCCCGCGGGGTCAAGATGCTGCACCTGGTCAATGCCGCGCCGCAACAGATCAAGAGCCGCGGCCAGTTCCGCATCTTCCCCGTTGGACGCCGAAAGGCCAGCCACGGATTGGTTCTCAGGCAACTGCTCTTCAGGGGAGTGGATGAAGGCCGTGGCCAGTTCTTCCTCGCCGGCGGCCAGGTAGCCGTCCTCATCCAGATTGCCGATCACGAACTCCGCCGCCTCGCGCAGTTCCGGTTGCAGCGTCAGAACTCCCAACTGCCACGCCAGGTGATCGGACAGGGTCGTAGGCTGGGAGAGAAAGTTTTCAAACGAGGGTTTGTCGCTCTCTTCATACTCCGGCTGTGTGCGGTAGCCGGGATCAAGATAATCCTGGAAGTACGATCCGAAATCGACCTCCTGGAAGGGGTCCTTGGGTGGGGCCGGCGGCTCTTCCACTCCGCGCTCCAGCCGTTTCTCGCGGCCCGCGACCTCATCCAGCATCGGAACCGTTTCATCAATCTCCTCCAGGACAGGATTTTCCACCATCTCGGCATCGATCATCTCCTTCAATTCCAACTTATTCAGAGCCAGAACACTCACCATCTGCATCAGGCCCGGGGTCAGGACCTGGCGTTGCGTGACTTTGAGGCTCAAGTTGGGTTGCAGCAGCGCCATAAATGGGATTCGTTCCCCGTTGGGAATCGTTGTACTCAATCTAAGTGTAATCGCGCTGGAAAAAGGTTAATGGGAAAATTGCCCCATAACGCGCCAATCGTTCCGGATCAGGCAACAATCAATCCGGGAATCTAACCCCGGAATTTCGTGCGCCGCCTGGCACCTTTGGCCCATTGACAAATCCTGAACTCCGTCATCCGCCCTTGCAACCCATGGACGAAGATCTGTCCGTGGTGGCCCCGTCCTTCACCCCAGCGAGAAGAATCCGTTGCCGGGGACCATGCCTTCACCCCAGCGAGAAGCCCTCGCCCAGATAGAGGCGCCGCACCTCGACATTGTTGCCCAGCTCATGGGGGGTCCCGGCGAATATGATGCGCCCCTCGGCGATAATGTACGCCCTGTCGGTCACGCTCAGCGTCTCGCGCACGTTGTGGTCGGTCACCAAAACTCCGATGCCGCTGGCCCTCAGATCGAAGATGATCTTCTGCAACTCCAGAACCGCGATGGGATCGATGCCGCTGAAAGGCTCGTCCAGCAGAATGAAGTTGGGCTGGATGCACAGCGAGCGCGCAATCTCCACCCGCCGCCTTTCACCGCCGGACAGCGCATAGCCCCGCGTGGTGCGGATGTGGCCGAGATTGAGCTGATTCACCAGCCGCTCTGTCCTGGTCCGCCGCTCCCGGTTGCCCAGCGGCTGCGCCTCCAGCACCGCCAGAATATTCTCCTCAACGGTCAGCTTGCGGAAGACCGAAGGTTCCTGCGGCAGGTAGCTGATGCCGAAGTTGCGCGCGCGCAGATACATCGGCGCCCGCGTGATCTCCTCCTCGTCTACCAGCACTCGCCCTGTATCGGGCGCCACCAGTCCCACCATGATGTAAAAGCAGGTCGTCTTGCCGGCGCCATTCGGCCCCAGCAGCCCCACCACCTCCCCGCGGCTGATTCGCAGATCGACTCCGCGCACCACCGGCCGTCCCTTGTACGTCTTGCCGATTCCCTCGGCTATCAGTGTTTCCATCTGGTTTTATGGCTCGCTTTCGCCCCTCACTTGGGCGCCGTGGTCTCCGTCGTTGTCTTGCGTCCGCCCCCTTCGACACTGACGCTATCATCGCCGCTATGGAAAATCAAAGCCTCCCCGGTCACGGTTCCCCGCGCCGGATCGTCCATCCTGGGCGGCGCGGCGGCGGTTCCGGTCAGCACATACTCCCCGGTCTCGCCGGTATAGACCAACTGCTCCCCGGTTCCGCGCCGGCCCTCGGAATTCAGTTTCACGTCGCCCCTGGCCGTCATGCGGTCCACCCGCGCCGCGCTGCCGTCCTTGCCGGCGTGATTGTCCGTAGGCAGCAGCAACAGTTCAACTTCATTCGAGACTGAGGTTGCCGTCCCCGTTTCCGCCGTCACCGTGCCCATGGCGCCGCTGTGCATCACCGCCTTGTGCTCGGCGTCGGAGTACTTCAGGTCGCCCCCGCGCACCCGGATCACCGACGGCGCGGCTGATTTCCCGGTCGAATCCTGGCCCGGGTTCCGGCCCGATTCATTCCCCGCAGCCTTGCCTGATTCCGGCCCGCCGGTGCTCAACAGCACCACCTTCACCGGTTCTGCCGTATCCGTGCTGCGCGCCACCAGCGTCTGCCGCTCCCGGTTCAGCACGATCACCGGCGCGGCCACCGAGTTTGCCTGCTGCCACAGCCGCGCATGTCCCCGGAAGGTGGCCTCGCCGGTGGCCTGATGCAGTTGAGCCTCGGCCGAAACCGCATGCGATGGACCCTTTCCGCCTAAACCCGTACTGCCCAGTCCGGAAGAGCCGTTTGCGCCCTTGTCCTGCTGGCCGGCATTGCCCGTTTCCACCCAGGTCGCCTTCACGTTTCCATGCCCAAACGCGTCCCCCGAGTCGTGGGATACGTCGACCTTGTCCGCCGTGAGTTCGAAACCGCCGCTTTCCACGCGCGGGCTCAGCGTCAGGTGCAGCCACTCTCCCTCACCCTCATAGACGGCTCGGCCTGCCGTAGCCCGCAGCGGCGCCTCCTGTTGCGTGCCCGGTTTGGCCGCCGGCGTCTGCGTCAGCACCACATGGCCGTCCAACACCGCCGACTGAACCTGCGTCGCGCTGCCTTGCCCGCTCTTTGCCCCGTTCTTTGTCCCGCCCTCTCCGGCGGCTGCAAAATGCGCCTGCAGCCGGTCGCCGGTCGAGGTCTGCCGGGTACCCGTGGCCGTAGTCTCCTCGATGCTGGCATGGCCCACCCCGGTCATCGCTCTCAACTGTGAACCGGGCCCCAACTCGCCGGTCACCTCATCGGCCGCCAGCCGGGAGGGCACAACTGGTCCCTTGCCGCGCTGGCTCTCGCCCGTCAAAACCACTCCTTGCGTACCCTGAATCGTGGCCGGCTCCGCCTGCCCATGCCCGTTATCGCGGAAATCCATGTCGGCCACCGTCGACGCCCAAGTCCGGCTCACCCGCAGCGGACCTGCCCCGCCCTCAGGCTCGCTCAGATCCTCGCTGTGCATCTCCACGCCCCGCCCCATGTGGACGTGGCGCAGCTGGCCCCGCGGCGTGAATTCGAGCTCCGCGGCCGGCGAGGTCCCATGCACCTGCCGGCTATTGCTCCCATTCTGGCTCGCCGAGTCCATCTTCACCCCGCCTTCCATGTGTGCGTGCCGGGGCTGGTTGTGTTCATTGAAGTCCATTGACCCGGTGGGCGCAGCAACGTGCCCGCCGGTCTGGGTCGTCAGCGTAAACCCGTTCATCGCGTCCAGCCGCACCGCCGATCCATCCTCGCGAAACAGAATATTCGCGTCGACTGCCGTCGCTACCCCACCCTTGTAATCGGCCGTGGCCGCACGCATCCTGCACAGCATGTCGCCGCGCTCGAACTCAGCGTGCTGGGCATGCACTATGACCGGCTCTCCGCCGTGCTCGGTCTTCAACTCCACAGCGCGATCCAGCACCAGGTGGCCCTGCTGCGAGTCATACGTGGCCCCCATCGAGATGCCGCTTCCCTGGATCGTGGAAAAATCCACATGCTTGTCGGTCGTCGCCACTCCGCTCTTCTCGTTGAAGGTGACCCCACTGGTCTTTACGTGAATCTCACCGCGCGCGGCCGTCCCGGCGGCCGAGGCCAGCGTGCTGCCCCTGGTCCGCCGCGGCGGATTGCCCACCACGTGCCCCGCCGTTGCCTTGGGCGCAATCGCCGGCGCCACTCCCGGCCGCATCACCGTAATCTCCACCGGCCCGGCGGCCGTGGCCAAATTCGTTTCCGGGTCGTACTCGAACTCGTCGCCCTCGATGCGGTCCACGCGGCTGCCGTCCGCGCCATATAGCTCGATCTTCACGTCGTGCAGCAGTACGTGGTTGCCTTCCTTCAACTGCACCGCCTTCGACGCATGCAGCTTGAACAGCGTATGCCCGCCGTGAGCCTGCGTATACGTGACGCCGTTGGACTCCTGCTGAATTTCGATGCCCAGCCGATTGGGCAGATCGCGCCGATTGAAGGGATTCTTCCACTTGCCCACGGCCAGAAACACCAGCAGCGCCGCCAGCAGCAGAACCCCAGCCGCCAGCACCAGCGTCCGCATCTTCTCGATGGTGATTCGCGTGCTCAGTTTGCCACCCCGAGCCGTGCCGCCAGCCGTTGCGCAAGGCTTTCGCCCAACTCGCTCCACAATAGCCGCGCCGTAGCCCCCGAATCCTTCTCGACGGCCGCGGTCAGCTCCACCAGTTGGCGCACGTTCTCTGCCACATGCCGGGCCGCTACGGAGTCCAGTTCCAGGTCTTCTTCAAGAAACGGCGCGTCCGAGCCGAAATCCACACGGATGTGCCCATCCTGCTCATAAGCCCCCTCGTCGAAGAGCGGCCCATAGCCCGTCACCCGCACCAGCCGCGGCTCCCGCGCCCAGCGCGCATCAAGCCCTCCACCTGTTTCAAGTTCCCAAAGGCTCCAGCCGATCTGGAACTCGTAGGCATAATCGTCATGCAGCGGTTCCAGCGCCTCTTCGACCGCAAACAGGGGCTCAGCTCCTCTTTCGCCCCATCCATATACCCGCTGAAAAACCGGCGACTCGCTCCAGCTCACCGGCCACACCGTCGAAGCATAGACCCGCCCCTCGCCACCGTGCGCGGCAAACGCGCCCAGCACCGCCGCCAGCTTGCCGGCTAGCGCGGCAAGACGCAGGTTGGGATACCACAAGCTCAGATAAAGCGTGTCGGCCATCTCTACTGATTGTAGACGGCGGAATGGCATTGAAGATGCAATGGAAATGGCTGTACAATAGGAGTGCGGCGAAAGTCGCAAATAGGCCTGTAGCTCAGTGGATAGAGCGCCGCGCTTCCAACGCGGGGGTCGGGGGTTCGAATCCCCCCAGGATTGCGCAAGCGCCGAGTGATTACACCTCGGCGCTTGCCGTTTTTGCCTTAAATTCAAACTGACCCGCTACCAAATGGCTCCATGCCTACGTCGTCACGATTTCGCTGAAGTCGGCGATGCCTCTAAGCCAATCCAGAACGTCCTCGATTATCGCGAGATGCGCCCGGCGCAGGTTCGGGTCCGGATCGAGAACCATCACCTTTTCAAAGAACGCTTTCACGTCGGGCCTCAGGGTAGCAATCAAGGTTAAAGCTGCAACGTAAGCCTTTTTTTTAATCAGAACCTCTACCTTGGGCTTCAGTCCTTGAGCAGCGATCCGAAGATCCTGCGCCGCTGGAGAAAGTGGAACGCTTATCGGCGGACCGATGCCGAAGTGCTTTTCCTCTGCCTCTCGAAGAATGTTCTTGATGCGCTTGAAAGCCTCGCAGATGGCAATAAAATCCTCAGACCCGCGCATCTGGGTGAATGCCTCGGCCCACTTGATAACATCCCGCACGTCGCTTGAATCCCTTGCCAAGAGGGCATTTACGATGTCATAGGAGAATCCGCGCACCTCCTGTAGGTCGAAACGCTGCCGTTCCTTTAGAAATGCCCGAACCGGGCTATCCGGTTGGAGCTTATCGTCTGGACCAATTCCTTGCTCTGGCTCTGTGCCAGTAGCACCCAATACGTCGCGCAAGGTAAGCTGCAAATTCGTTTTCGTTTCGGCCAGAATCTTCACGATCGCGCTCGCCGCCCGGCGCAGTGCAAAGGGATCCTTCGAACCAGTGGGGGCAAAGCCTTTTCCGAACATTGCTGTAATAGTCTCGATTCGGTCCGCTAGGCCTAATAGCTGTCCTTCCACCGTCGGAGGAATAGTATCCGCTGCGAATAATGGCTTGAACTGATATTGGATAGCCAACGCGACCGTCTCGCCCAGCCCCTGCGCCCGCGCATAGAGTCCGCCGATGACCCCTTGAAGCTCAGTGAACTCCTTTACCAGCTCAGTCGTCAGATCGGTCTTGGCCAGCTCGACAGCCTTCAACAGTGCAGCCTTATCGAAGTTGACTCCAGCCGCCTCCGCCGTATCCGCAAGCTCCAGCACTACCGCGCGATTCCGTTCTGTCTTATCCCAATAGCTGCCTAATTCTTTTTTGAACGTGACTTTTTTCAAGCTCTCCACACGGTCCACAAGCGGCGTCTTCTGGTCGAAGTCCCAGAAGAAGCGCGCGTCCTTGAAGCGCGCGCGCAGGACGCGCGCATTGCCGTGGCGGATGATCGCTTCGCCCTCCGCGTCTACCTGCGTGTTCAGCACGGCGAGGAAGTGCGGCGCGAGCTTGCCGTCCTTGCCCTCGACCGCGAAATACTTCTGGTGGTCGCGCATCACCGTGACCAGAACCTCTTCCGGCAGAGCCAGGTACTCGGGCTCAAAGTCGCCAAGAACCACCGTGGGCCACTCGGTCAGGTGGACCACCGTCTCAATCAGCGGCGGCTTACCCTCACGCCATCGCGCGCCTGCCACGGTGCGCGTGGCCGCATCCAGCGCCTTGCGGATCGACTCCCGGCGCTCGGCGACATCGGCGATCACGTAGGCTGTGCGCAAGGTTTCCACATAACTCTTTGGTGAATCTAGAACCACGGAGTGGTCGCCGTGCAGTACGCGGTGCCCGCGGCTCGCGTTTCCTGCCGCAATCCCTGCAACCTCCAGCGGAACAACGGCAGAATCGAGCAGCGCCACCACCCACCGCACCGGCCTGACGAAACGTTCCGGCTTGCCCTCCCGCCAGTACATATTTTTTGCCCAGTAGATGCCCAACACTTCCTTCGGCAACTCCGCAGCCAGCAACTCCGCCGCCGCGCGGCCCAACCGCTTCACCGTCGCGCCCACATACTCGCCCTTGGCATTGTCTACCTTTTCAAGAGCCGATACGGCCACGCCCGCCTTTTTCGCAAAGGCCTCGGCCGCAGCCGTCGGCGCGCCGTCCTTGAACGCCACCTTCCACGACGGCCCCGTCAACTGCTCCTCGGTATCCGCCTGGCGGGCCAGCACGTCCTCCACCAGCACGGCCAGACGCCGCGGCGTGGAGTAAGTGGTCAATTTGCCGTTCGGCCCCAGCAGCCGCTCGCGAGTGAGCAAATCGTTCACCCGGCGGCCCAACTCGGCCTCAGCCCCGGCAATCATGCGGTCCGGAATCTCTTCCAGCCCAATCTCCAGTAAAAAATCCGCCATAACCCTATTGCTTTCTCGCTAACTTGCTAATGCCGCACAAGCGGCGCTAACTCGCTAACTCGCTAACTTGCTAACTCGCTAACTAGCCTGCTGCGCCACATACGCCTTGGCCACGCCCACCGCCAGCGCGCGAATGCGCCCAATCACGCCCACCCTCTCGGTCACGCTGATAGCCCCCCGCGCGTCCAGCAGGTTGAAAAGGTGCGAACATTTGAGCACCAACTCGTAGGTAGCCAGCAGCGGAAAGCGCCGCTTCTCCACCGCGCCCGCATCTTCGCGCGCAAACAGCGCATTGGCCTGGTCGATCAACGCCTGCGCCTCGGCCTCATAGAGCCGGAAGTGCTCCCAGAGCTTCTCCACATCGGCAAACTCGAAGTTATATACCGAAAACTGCAACTCCTCTTCCAGCCTTACATCGCCATACGTCACCGTCGCGCCGGTCTCTGGATCGCGCGCCCACACAATGTCGTAGATCGAATCCACGTCCTGCATGAAGGCCGCAATGCGCTCCATCCCATAGGTCAGTTCCGCGCAGATGGGGTCCAGGTCGAGGCCGCCGCACTGCTGGAAGTAAGTGAACTGGGTAATCTCGAGGCCATCCAGCATCACCTGCCAGCCCACGCCCCAGGCGCCGATAGTAGGCGCCTCCCAGTTGTCCTCTTCAAACTTCAGGTCGTGCTGGGCGAGGTCGATTCCCATGGCTTCCAGAGATTCCAGATAAAGCTCCTGCACGTTGACCGGCGGCGGCTTCAGAATGAGCTGGAACTGGGTATGCTTGAACAGCCGGTTGGGATTCTCGCCATAACGGCCGTCGGCCGGCCGCCTGGAGGGCTGCGCGTAGCCCACCTTGTAGGGCTTGGGCCCCAGCACGCGCAGAACCGTCTCCGGCGCCATGGTGCCGGCGCCCACTTCAAGGTCGTAGGGCTGCTGCAGCACACAGCCGCGCTCCGCCCAAAAGCCCTGCAAGCGAAACAACAACTCCTGAAAGGTGAGCGCGGCGGGCTTTGGAGCGGTCGCTGCCGCGGAGGATGAAGTTTTGGATGAAGGCACGGGAAACTCTCTCTCTAAGGGACTGAGCCAATTTTACCAGCCTTGATCAGCCCCCCAGCCGGCCCAGCGCCTCCGCTGGCATCTTCGCCTCGAGTTCCCGAAGGATACAGACTATTCGAATTCAAACAGCGACTTGTCGAGGCCAGATTGGCGAATGATGCTCAGAAGAGTGCCGCGCCTGAGTGAATCGTGGAGCGGTACAGGGACGGTGTTGGTTGTTCCCTCCGCTTGCAACTGCATGATCCGGTGACTGCCGCGCTGGCGCACGGCGGCAAATCCGTGCCCTTCGAGAATCTTGCAGGCTTCGGCGCCTGAGAGGACTCTCAGTTTACCCAACGGGCACCTCAACCTGAGTGACGAAGACCTCACTGTGCAGCCGCCGTGCAATTTCGGAAGAAGATGCGGTCTCGAAAAAGAGCGTCAAGGCTTCGACGAGGTTGGCGCGCGCCTCCTCAATCGTGGAACCCTGGCTTGCGATATCCAACTCGGGGCACAAGGCGACAAAGCCATCGTCTTCGCGCGATAGAATAGCCGTCATTCGCTGCGGTCGATGCATATTCGGATTTTACGCCTTCCATGATCGTCCGGGAGATCAGGCTGAAATCCGGGCGATTTCATCCGCCCAATCGCGCCAGCGCCTCCGCCGAGCGCAGCTTGCGCTCCAGATGCCGCTCCAGAGCCTGCACGGTAAACCGGCGCAGGTCCTGCCCGCGCCGCCGCGGCCAGGGTTCGGCGGCAAAGGCCGACGCCGGCGCCCTCAGCATCCTCTGCGCCAGTTGCCAGGAGTCCATCGAGAGCCCGCTAGCGTTTCCGCTCCGATGCAGGGTGCAAAACAGCCCGTCGCCTAGGGTATTGAAGCTGGTTTCGCCGGCCGTGAGAGCTTCGCCGCAGGCCGTGCAATGAACAACGTCCGGCAACAGCCCCATCAAACGCGTCATCCACAGCGAAAAATAGGTCAGAGGCATCCACGGCTGCTCTACCGTGGTTTGCTCCAGCACCGCCAGCAACAGCCGGAAGACCGCATCCTGGGGATCGTGCTCGGGCAGCGCCTCGTCCAGCACCTCGGCAAAAAAGCTGAGCACCGCCATGCGCGCATGATCCACCGGAGCCGAAAGCGGCGAGCACAAAATCTCCAGCTGATCCAGACGCACCAGTTCCTGCCGCGGCCGCTCGGCAAACCAGGCTCGCGCCACGGTCATCGGCTCCAGCGCCCCGCCAAACCGCTTGCGGCTCCTCAGCGCCGACTTGGCCACCCCCTTCACCTTGCCGTAATCGCGCGTGAAAAAGCTCACAATCAGGTCGGCCTCATGCACCGGCCAGGTGCGCAAAACCACCGCCTCTGAGGTGAGTACGCTCATGCGTCTACTATCTTCGCACTGTTCTCTGCTCTCAGAATTTACCGCTATGCGGATTCCTTACCAATAAGTAAGGGATTATGTTGAATGTAAGGTATAATGGATTTTGAAAGGAAATCGAGATGCCCAGCGCCACTCTTACCTCGAAAGGACAGATCACCATCCCCATCCAGGTCCGCACGGCTCTTGGCCTGGATGCCGGCGACAAAATCGATTTTGTCGAAATCGAGAAGGGTCAGTTTGCCATCAAGCCAAGGACCGGCTCCATTATGGACATGAAAGGCTGTTTCCCCAAGCTTGGGTACGTCCCCACCATCGAAGAGATGGATCAGGCCGTCCGCGATGCAGTTGCAGAGAACTATCTTGCCGGTCTCCGTGAACCGGCCCCTGAGTAGAGTGAACCAGCGTGATTGGTCTCGACACCAACATCCTCGTTCGTTTCTTTGGCCAGGACGATCCTGTCCAAGGTGAAAGGGCAGAAGAGATCATGCTTTCACTCACGGCAGAGGAGCCAGGCTGGGTCGCTTTGGCTGCCCTCATGGAGCTGCTGTGGGTAATGACCAGCGTCTTTCGGTTTGACCGCAACGGTGTGATCTACGTCCTCGATGGTTTGCTCTCCCGCGAGCAGATCGTCGTCGAGCAAGCCGATACTGTGCGCGATGCCTTGCGGCTCTATCACTCTGGAAATACAGACTTTCCCGATTGCCTGATCGCCAGTTCGGCCAAGGCGGCCGGATGCAGCCGAACCGTCACCTTCGACCGCATAGCCGCGCGCGATGCCGGAATGCAACTGATCGAATAGGCCATAGCGCCCGGCCTGCTGTCCAGTTTTGCACAAGGCCGGTGGTTGACCCAAAGCTAGAATAGGCCTAGAGGTTCCAAATGCCTTCCGCAATGGTCACCTTCAACGGCCGCATCACACTTCCCTACCACGTGCGCAAACAGCTTGGCCTGAAGACCGGCGACAGCGTGGATTTTGTTGAAATCGAGAAAGGCCGGTTTGCCATCACACCCGGCGCAGGATCGATCGCGGACCCCAAAGGCTGGATTCCCAGACTGGATTTCTCGCCCGCCGGCGAAGAGATGAATGAGACCAGCCTGTAGGCTGCCTCAAGCAGACTTTACGGCAACAACCGGCTGTTTCCTGCACTACCCCTGCCTCGCCCAAGCGGCCCCGCGGCGCGCAAAAACAGACGCGTCCGCCTCGGCGGACGCGTCTGAAGCCAGCTCAAAACCGCTCAGCGGCCGAAGTGGGCGGAGTTCTTCTCTGCAAATTGGGCCCATTTCTCCGGCAGGTCGTCCAGCGCGAAGATAGCCGAGACCGGGCAGGCAGGAACGCAGGCGCCGCAGTCGATGCACTCGACCGGATCGATGAACAACTGTTCAGCCTCGGCGTGACCGTCCTCGTCCTTTTTGGGGTGGATGCAATCGACAGGACAGGCGTCCACACAGGCGGTGTCCTTGGTGCCGATACAGGGTTCTGCAATAACGTATGCCATCTCTCGAATTCTCCCGGGAACAAACTCTCGACGCTGATAGTAGCACAGGACCCCAAAGTCTGACCCTACCGCCCGCACCGCTGTTTTGCGATGCGGGAATCATGAGAATCATTCCCTGGACTTTAAGTCCCGTAAGCGAACAATCCATTCGGCGGGCCGGCAAGCCGGACCCCGTCAAACCATCTATCCAGCCGCCGTCCGCGCCGCCCTGTGCGCCGCATACTCCTGCGGCGTGGGAATGGGCGACAGACCGCGTCCGGCAAACATATCGCTGAAGAAACCCAGCAACTCCGCGTGGATCAGCCCGTTCGAAGCCAGAATCTCCCGGCTGTCGAGCCGGAATTTGTTGCCGCTGAAGTCCGTCGCCCGCCCTCCGGCCTCTTCTACCAGCAGAATGCCCGCCGCCGTGTCCCAGGGATTCAGCTTGAACTCCCAGTAGGCGTCAAAACGGCCGCAGGCGGTATAAGCCAGGTCCAGCGCCGCCGAGCCGGCCCGCCGCACTCCGTGCGAGCGCAGCGTGAACTCCTGGTAAAAGTGAATATTCGGGCTGTCGTGGCGCTTGCGGCTGGGAAAGCCCGTGGCCACCAGCGCCTCGCCAAGCTCCGGCACGCGCGAGACTCGCATCGGCTTGCCGTTCAGCCGCGCGCCCCGTCCCCGTTCGGCGGTAAACAGCTCATTCCGCATGGGATCATAGATCACCGCGGCCACCAGCGTTCCGTCCTCTTCGGGACTGATCCCTGCGGGGCGCTGCTCCAGGCCGAGAGAGACGCAAAACTGCGGAAATCCGTGGGCAAAGTTCGTGGTCCCGTCCAGCGGGTCCACATACCAGCGAAACTCCCTCTCCAGACCCTCCCGCGTGCCCTCTTCGCCGTAGATGCCGTGCTCCGGAAAGGCTTGGGCGAGCCGCTCGCGTATCAGCTTTTCCGAGGTTCGGTCAGCCACTGTCACCAGGTCCACGCCGCCCTTGTACTCGGTCTCAACGCCGTGGGCAAAAAACTCGCGCAGCCGCGCGCCCGCCTCCTCGGCAATGGCCGAGGCCTTGGGAACCCAGACGAAATCCGCTTCCGCCGCGCCACTCAAGAAGCCGCCCCATTCGAAACCGAATTGCCCGGATCCGAACCGTTCCCCTCTAGCCCGCCGGAGCCCTCGGTCCTCGGACCCCGCTTCCGCCCTGCTTCCGTGATGGTGCGGATCTGATGCTTGTAGATGAAGAGGTTCGGCATTCCCTCCCGGGTCAGGCGCAGCATGGCGTCGTCGAAGTACTCGATCCAGCCGCGCACCGTCTCCCCGTCGCGCAGCTTGATCTGGACGATGACCTGGCGATCGCTGAGAGAACGCAGGTAGAGCGCCTCCTGTCCGGTTTCGCCCGGCGGAGGCGCCTTGGAACGGCGGCGCGAGGATAAGGGTGAGGTCATGATCCTATTTTAGATGCAGGAAGGGATGGCAACGCAGGCAACACCGGCAACTTGGCAACCTGGCAACTTGGCAACCTCATCTGGCGCCATCGAGCGGCGTCCTTGGGCGCTGCGGAGAGGAAGGCCCGATCGGGCGCAAAAACGCCGCATTGCGCCGCGAAAGCTTTGCGGATTGTTGAACGGATAAGTGGTTATTTTTCTTGGATTTCTGCGGAGCCAGGGGGCCTTTTTACTGGCATACAGCGGTGGAAAGCGCGATTTGCGGAATGGCTCGTAAGCCCATTGAAATGACGGCTTTATGGTAGGAATACTGAAATACTTATCTTGTACGGACATCGAGTTTTATCCCTCAAGTTGCTGAAGGAAATGGGGTTGAGTGGCAAACCAGGCGTACAGGGCGGAATTTCGCTTTCTTCCGGGGGGGGGGGCCGGGAAAGAGTGAGCGGGCGGGTTCGGGTTCGACGGCTACGGTGATGTTTCTGACGGTTCGCATGGTCCGGCTCTCCAGAGGCCTCAAGATTTCGCTCTATTGGTAGTGTGCGCCAAGGGAGGATAATTATCTGCAAAGCAGCCTTTAGGGAACCTCTGATGAAGTTCGAATGTGACGCCGGCATTCCCTCAGGGGCTAAAGCCCGCCGTCATTTTGTTGCGCTTACGGCACGACTGAAGTCGTGCCCTTTCAAAGCATCGACTCATTCAGAGGTTCCTTAGAGCGGAGCCAGAGCAAACCTGATGGAGACCGGCGCTACTCCGCTCGCCCCCTCAAAGAAGCGCAGACCCCGGAGGGGAAAAAAGTCACTTGGCCGTATAGGTTCCGGGGTCCATCTACTCGGGCTCCGCTCCAGCCAATTTCCTAATAGCGAACCACACACCCAGGGGCCGAAAAGAATGGCGGAAATGCTCGTTGAGTGCGTTGGGCTGTTGGCGTCAGCTGACGATCTTGCCCAGACGGATCGGCGGACGCAAGCCGACTTGGCGGGATTAATCCTGGCCCCGGCGAATCGGTCCAGTCCCAACGACGAGAGGCATTTCAACTTACACAATTTTCCTCTACGCATACGCACCCACCCGGTCACGGTTGGTTTTGACGAATGCTGCTAGGGCGCTTAGAATTGGTCAAAATCTAATCTCTCCAACACTTCGATCTTCTTGGCGGCCCATATGCTTCTGAATACTCCTTCCGAAGTTGCAGAACAGATCGGCGTGATCTTTAGCGACGGACCTTGTTGTCTCTTTGCTGGAGCGGGCGTTTCAGCCCACGCTAAATTGCCCGTATGGGAAGAATACTTGAACCTGCTTGCGGACGAGGCCGAAGCTTACGAGCCCATGATCGCAGGTCTGATGAGGAAGCGGATCAAGGCAAAGCTCCTTCTCGAGGCTGCCGGTTACTTCAAAGGTTGCGCTGATATTCCTGAGGGTGAAAAGCTCAGGCTGCTCTCAGCCCCATTAAAGGACTACGATGCAAAGGCACTTTGGCCGCTTTGCACGCTCCCGTTTGAACTCGCCGCCACGACGAACTATGACCGCGCGCTGCACGATGCTTTTGGGAAGCGAAGAGATACCGCTCCCCAATGCGTCGAGTTGGGCGACCCTACATTCAAGGAAGCCCTGTTCTGGAAGGACTTTTACATCGCGCGAATTCACGGGCGCGCTGAGCTTCCTGATTCAATGATTCTCGATGACACTGATTACGCGCGCCTCTATTCAGACAATGAATACCAAGATTTCTTGCGATCACTTCTTGTGCAGCATCGATTCATTTTTGTCGGATTCTCTTTCCTTGATCCGGCGATCAGCAAAATTCTTGAGTTTCTGAAGGCTCGGAAGATCTTCCCCCGCTTGCACTACGCGTTCCTTCCAACGGGCAATCAAGGGTTGGCCGAGGAGATGGCGGCATACAACATTCGGGTTTTCGAATATCCCCCCAACAATAATCACGCTGTCTTATGGGATGGCGTCAGCGAGGCGGCAGGCATTCGTCAGCGAGACTCCTCATTTACCTTTGCACCAGTTACTGCCAACTTCGACACCGCGAAGCGACTTTTGGCTACCTGCTATGCCAGAGTTTCAATGGGCGATCAGGGTGCCGCGCTGAGGCAACTTGTGGTGGATGGGATCATCCTTTCGGAGCTTTCTTTTGGGGTTGGTGAAATAGATACCTTGGTATCGAAGCTTCGCGGGTACATAGCCTTGAGCGACGGAGAAGCCTGTCTGTTGGTGGACTCTTCCGTCTCCAGGTTGGTCAAGAAAAACGTGTGTATGCAAGACAATAACACGATTGTCTTAGTCGAAAACCAATCTACCACTCCGCCTGTTCAAATTCTAGCGGATGGAATAGTTGCAAGGCTCCGGCTAAGGGAGAAGTTCGAAATAACTGAAACCATTCTTTCGTCGATCTGCAATATTGTCGAGGAGGTCATCGTCCTGCGCGGATTCGATTTAGGCGCAGAGTTCTCAGGTGCCTCTCTGAGGAAGGAAGTAGACGTTTTCGAAACGATAACGATGGCTGTAGATCGGCACCTTGGGGACTATTGGCAAGACAAGAAGCACGCGCTAGCCGAGGTATTTCGAGAGATGCTACGTCATCCGGACGAGCGAGAGGAGACGCTACTCGGAGAGCTAGGTCGGATTGCATTCGGAATTGAGATCGTCCTTCAAGCAGGACGCTCGACTATGTACGCCCTATCGCTTCCCCATATCGTCTACCTGGATGCAAGCGTGCTTCTTCCTGCGATTGTGCCAGGACATCCGTTCAGAAGAGCTTATTTGAATGCAATTGCAAAGCTCCAGGATGCTGCGCGATCATCAGGTGGAACTGTCATTCAGATCACAGACGTGTTTTTGGACGAGGTCGTAAGCCACCGGAGAAAAGCGATCGAATTCGTCAAGGCCGGTGGCTTGGATGATCGGGAGACTCTGCTAAAGCGAATTCAATACTACGGTGCCGATAAGGTGAATGTTTTCATAGGTGCATATTCTCGGTGGGCTTCAACGGACAAACAGAGCGAGGGGCTGTCCTTCGGAGCCTTCCTCGCGCAAGAGGCACCGTACGAGACCGTAGCCCAGCTAAAAGGGTTCTTGTCTAAGCAGGGCTTCAAGGTCGCGTCCACCGTTCCAAAGGACCCGGCCAGTGTATCTAGTTTAGCTAAGATCGAGGAAGCACTCGACGCAGGATATGATATTGAGGAGGCATCGTTGGATCGGCGTGAACTGAAAGTCCCCCTCCTGAAGAAGCATGAAGCGGCTCAACTCTTTGCGATGCATTTGGATATGGAGGCCGGAAGACGACCAATCTTGGTCACAGCGGATACGAAACTGCGGCGGGCAGTTGGCCTATCCTCGATTTCAACCCTGAAGGACTCGCTTATCTCGCCTCAAAATCTGATTCAGCTGGTCGATCTTTTGGTGGGAATCGATGTGCCCCCAGCCTTTTTAGCGAGATTGTTGTGGTCGGTAAGGGCTGTTGATGATGCAGCTATGCTAAAGGACTACCTTCTGAGCCGTGCTCTCCCCACCTACAATGAGGCCCTTTTACTGAAGATGAACGATCTTTTGGATTCTTATGTAGATCAATATGTGAAGCAAGCAAAGTTGGAAAAAATCAATCTTATGGCGACGGGGACAGAAGAGTCTCTGAAGACCTCGCGGTTTATGGATCGCATTGAGAAAGAGGTATTTGCGAGTCTGGCAATCGAAGTGGAGAAGCTTAGGCAGCGTTTGAGGGAACTTGAAGAAAAAGAGCGAGATCGATAGGAAGGTACTGCCAATGAGGCCGCCGCCTGAGGTTCCTTAAGAAGAAGCAAAGTTTTTCTGCCAAAATTTGGCCTCTAACGAGCCGATAGAGTCATCAGAAAAGGCGGGTGGCTGCTGTCGTGTCTTTATCGTGCGAACCATATTGTGATCGGCATCTTCGACCGATGAGGCCGATGCAGGTCACGTCTAGGTCTTTTTGTTTCGAGGCCTTTATTTGTCCGGCCTGCACTCGGGCATTTCGCGAGAATATGGGATATCACGAAATTCGCGAATCGGGGGTGGCATTCGATCGTCAGAGGTCGCCGACTTGTCCGGCAGGCCATGGCTATCTCTACCTCACGAACTCCGGATCGGACGGCCTGCGTTGGGTCTGTGCCAATTCTGACTGTAGGCACTCCGAGCCTGCACATGACGTGCGGCCCCCGAGCTTCTCGCTCACAAGGCGTAGAATGGCTTGAGTTCCGGGTGGGTGACGGGCAAACCGAAAGCTGAACCGACTCCGGCGTTTTCTGGCACCGGCGTTTCCTGGAGATCGGACCGGGAGCCCGCAATCAATTTCCCTTGGCCGGCGAATCCAGGTAATAGCCCGTCTTGTGGCGGATATTGAACTCATTCGCCGCGGCCCTGGGAACCGTCACCTGCACCCGGTGGAAGGCCCTTCCAGGCTCTTGATTTTTTGGATAATAGCCGAGCAAATATTGCGTGCGCAGGTCGTCGCTCACCCGCGCAAAGGCCTTGTCCAGCCCGCCGTCGTTCTCGTAGAAGCTCTTGCCGCCGGTCTGTTCGGCCAGGGTAATCAGCGCGTGTTCCCCGCCCAGGTCGCGGCCGGCGCTGGCTTCGATGGGCACGTCGATGATGGAGTAGATCATCACCTCGTTGCGCAGAGCCGCCTCCAAAGCCTGGGCGTAGGTGGTGGTCTTGGCCGTATCGTCGCCGTCGGAGACTACGACCAGCACTCGCCGCGGCGAGCGGCCCTCCTTTTTGCCCAGCCGGTCAGAAGCCAGGCAGATGGCGTCGTAGAGCGCCGTAGCCCAGTCGCCGCGCAACTGGCCGAGGCCATGATCGATCTGGCTCACCTTGTTGGTGAAGGGCGTCAGCTCGCGCACCTCGGTGGCAAACTGCAGCAGGCTCATCTGGTCCTGGGGGCGCAGAATGGCATGGACAAAGCGCTTGGCCGCGTCCGCTTCATCGGCCATATCCTTGTGCACGCTGCCGCTGGTGTCGATGGCCAGCGTCAGGTTCAGCGGCAGCTCCGACTGCCGCTCGAAGACCGCAATCTGCTGCGGCCGCCCGTCCTCGGTCAGGGCAAAATCCTCGCGCGTGAGCCCTGCTACGATGGCCCCGTTCCGGTCCGTCACGTTCACAAAAACATTCACCAGCTTCACGTCCACGTGCAGCGTGAGTTCCTGCGCGGCCAGAGACAGAGGCGCAAGTGCCAGCAACGCCCACGTGACCGCGAACGCGCATAGCCAGTCTTTCATCATGCCAAAGGGGAGAACTTGCACCTGCATCACGCTAACAAGAATACCGCCTGCTCGTTAGACGCAGCAAAGCAGGGAGTAGGGAATAGGGAACAGGCCGAAGGCTCGCCGTGGCGAGGAATAGGGATTCGCCGGACCGCGTCGAATCCAGGCTCAAATTGGAAATGAACGTCGAAGGCTCGATGTATTTGTGAAGCGAAAAGCCCGTCACTCCTCATTGAAATCGAGCATAATTACGCAGAGCCGAGCAGGAACGATGAACCTTCCCTCCGTGCTTTTCTATTCCCTATTCCTCGCCACGGCGAGCCTTCGGCCTGTTCCCTGCTCTTCTCACACCAGCTTATACAGAAACCCGGTGGGCGTTCCCCACAGGTTGCGGGCCCGGTTTTCATAAAAGATGCTGAACTCGATGCCGCTCAGGTCGTAGTCGAAGAGTGGGACGCGGTCGAAGGGAGGAGTAACGGCACAATCTGATGTGGGGTTACCTGTGTGGTCGCCATGGTCACCGCTCTTCGCGCGTTCCCGCGCACTGGGTTCTGTCGCTTTTAGCGGCACAATCTCGGTTTTCAGCAGGCCGGAATCACTAAAGTTGCTCTTTTTTTGTACAGCCGGGCAATTGGGACTGGGGAAGGTCCGCGCCCCCGGCCCGGCAGTGCAGCCCCGGAAATGGGCCAAACCTGCCCTCCCACGCAACAATAAGAAGGCCGGCAGGTTCGCCTGCCTTCCCATTGTCGCTGACATTCCCGATTGATCGACCGCGCAAAGCTTACTTTGGAGCTGGCGGCGATGCGGTCAGGTCCATGTTGTGCATGACGACGATCTGCCATTTCTCCTGGCTCTTCGCCATGACGAAGTTCAACAACCCCTGACGCAAAGGACCTGGATTTCCGGCAGGATCCGTTGCTCCCGTCATCTCCCAATGCACATCCACTGCCGCCACATCCGGACGGATGAAGCGAATCTTGATACCGGTGTATTTCTGATGGCTGTTCTTGAATATGGTGGCAAAGACCGGAGCATGGAATTGCTCGATGTTGGTCCGTCCGCTGGCACCCATTCCACGAACATTGGTGAAGTCTGCGTCTTCTGAAAACAGGGCGGCAAAAGCCTTGGCGTCGTGGTGGTTCCAAGCATCCATGAAACCATCCATGACCCCGCGGATTGCCTGTTCATCGGCTTCGCGGCCATCCTGGCCGAGGAGTGCCGACGGCAATAGCATTGCAACGGTCAACATGCCCATGGTCAGCATAGGTTCCTCCGTATGATCAGAGTTTAGCTCAGAACCTGGCTGCAGATGCATCAAAATGAGCGCCGGGATCGAATCCTGCGCCCGTTTCGCCGGCAATTCCCAACATCGATGGCAGCTTTGCTTACGCTATCGCTCCCACCGGAACCTCAGGCTCTGCCAGCTGGGTGTCGGGCCGCGCCTTCATCAACGGCAGAGCCATGGCCAGCACATCCTCGATGCGGCTGGCGTAATGCACCGTCACACCCTCCATCAGCCCCGGCGTCAGGTCCTCTTCCACATCCTGGCGGTTCTCGGCGGGCAGGATGATGGTTTCCACCCCAGCCCGGCGCGCGGCCAGGAACTTTTCCTTGATGCCGCCCACCGGCAGCACGTTTCCGCTGAGCGTGATCTCACCGGTCATGGCGGTCAGCGGACGCACCGGCGTATCGGTAAGCAGCGAAGCCAGCACCGTGGCCATGGTCACGCCGGCCGAGGGGCCGTCCTTGGGAATGGCTCCCGCCGGCACGTGAATATGCAGATCCATCTCCTTGGTAAAGTCCTCGGCCAGCCCCAGGCTTGCGGCATTCGACCGCACCCAGGTGAGCGCGGCCTGCATCGACTCCTGCATCACCTCGCCGATCTGCCCGGTCATGGTAAAGCCGCCCTTGCCCTTCATCTTGTTGGCCTCGATGAAGAGTATGTCGCCGCCCGCCGCCGTCCAGGCCAGTCCTACGGCCACACCGGGCCGTTTCACCCGCTCCGCGACTTCGGTATCCACACGCACCTGGATGCCGCCCAGAAACTCCTTGAGGACCTCGCGCGTGACCACCAGCTTTTCCGTGTGGCCCTCGACCACGCGGCGAGCCTGCTTGCGGCACACTGTGCCCAGTACCTGCTCCAGCTTGCGCACGCCGGCTTCCCGCGTGTAGTGGCGCACAATGTGCCGCAAGGCATCCTCGGGAAACTCGATCTGCTCCGGCGTGATGCCGTTCTCCTTGATCTGGCGCGGAATCAGGTAACGGTAGGCGATATGCACCTTCTCCTCTTCGCTGTAGCCCTGCAGGAAGATCAACTCCATCCTGTCCAGCAGCGGCGGCGGAACCGGGTCCAGCATGTTGGCCGTGCAGATGAACAGCGTCTTCGACAGGTCGAAGGGCACGTCCAGGTAGTTGTCGCGGAAGACCGAATTCTGCTCCGGGTCCAGCGTCTCCAGCAGCGCCGAGGCCGGGTCGCCGCGGAAGTCCCGCCCCAGCTTATCGATCTCGTCCAGCATGATCACCGGGTCGTTGGTTTCGGCCCGGCGGATGCACTGGATGATCTGCCCCGGCAAGGCGCCGATGTAGGTGCGCCGGTGGCCGCGAATCTCCGCCTCGTCGTGCATCCCGCCGAGCGAGATGCGCTGAAACTTGCGGCCCAGGGCTCGGGCGATGGATCGTCCCAGGCTGGTTTTGCCCACCCCCGGCGGACCCACGAAGCACAGAATCGGCCCCTTCATGTCCGGCTTCAGCTCCAGCACGCTCAGGTAGTCCAGAATGCGGTCCTTCACCTTCTTCAGCTCGTAGTGGTCCTCGTCCAGAATCTCTTTGGCCTTGCTGATATCCACCTTGGAGCCGGAGCTCTTAGCCCAGGGCAAAATGGCCAGCCACTCGATGTAGTTGCGGGTGAGCGAATAGTCGGCGGCCATGGGAGACATGCGCGACAGCCGCGTCAGCTCCTTCATGGCTTCCTTCTTCACGTCCTCCGGCATTCCGGCGGCATCGATCTTCTGGCGCAGTTCGTCGGTCTCCCGCTGGCCCTCGTCCTGCTCGCCCAGTTCCTTCTGGATGGCCTTGAGCTGCTCGCGGAGATAGTAGTCGCGCTGCGACTGCTGCACCTGGTCCTGCACCTCGGTCTGGATCTTAGTGCGCAACTGCTGCACCTCGATCTCCTTGGCCAGATGGCTGTTCAACAGCTCCAGCCGGAAGACGATGCTCGCCGTCTCCAGCAGTTGCTGCTTGTCGTCAGTGGTCAGAAAGGGCAGCGACGAGGCCACAAAGTCCACCAGCCGGTTCGGCTCCTCGATGTTCGCCGCGATCGTCCTCAGTTCGTCCGACAGCGTCTGCGACTCGGAGACGATCTGCTGGAACTGCTCGATCACATTGCGCACCAGCGCTTCCACGCCCGGCGTGGACGCCGGTTCTGCCTCTTCCAGTGTTTCAACTTCGGCCACCATGAAGGGCTCGGTCTGGCTGTAGCCCACCAGCCGCACCCGCTCCACCCCCTCGGTGAAGACGAACCGGCTCTGGTTGGGCATGCGCACGACCTTGTGGACCGTGGCCAGCGTTCCCACCGCGTGCAGATCGGCTGGTTTGGGAGAGTCCAGCCGCGGGTCCAACTGGGCCGTTACCACAATCGTCCGCTCTTCGCCCAAAGATTCGATCAACTGGATGGAGCTCTCGCGGCCCACCGTCAAGGGCAGGACAGCATGGGGAAACAACACAGTCTCCCTAACTGGAAGAACGGGAATCCTGCGCACTCCGTAGGTCTCTTTCCCGAGTGCGTTCTTGGCAAGCGGCAGGTTGGATGGCTTGTTTTGCATTGAGCGTCCTCTTATCAACTTTTCTTCATTAGACGGCGCAGACTTCAAAAAGTTTCAGGATTGTTCCCCTCCTGCCCCGTTCCCCGCCCATCTCAAACCGAACATTCCTTCGTCGGTACGGTCCGACGCCGGCCGTGGTTCCCTTCGAGCCCGCGCCGTGGGTCCAAAGTCCGTTCAAAACCCGTTCAAACTGCCCGTGGACGGCGCCCATTGACAGCCTGGATGCACCATTGCTCGACGGATTTATCGGCCAAACTCCGAGGAAGGTGAGGTAGATCAACCGGATGGATGAGGATTCTGCCCGCGTTCCTCTTGGATCTGAATTGCTCCACGGCCGGTTCAGCACGGATCGGAGCAGTTTTTCTGGCTTTTGATCGCCGCTTCGATCTGCTTCCACAATTTGTCCGGCGGTTCCTCGATGGGGAACAAGTTGCGGGCAGCCTCGGCGATGGTCTCCAGATCTGCCAGCAGGGCGCGGCAACACTCGCAACTTTGGATATGGGGATGGAAAACAAGAGGCACGCCGCTGCCGATCAACTCCGGCAATTGCGCCTGGAAGGCGGCGCAGCTCAAATTGTCGGGCTCTTCTGTCATCGCCGGTCCTCCTGCCGGGGATAGGCGCGCAGGGCGTCGCGCAGCTTCAGTCGCGCCTTGTGCAACTGCGACTTGCTGTTGCCCAACGAGCAGTCGAGCATGGAGGCAATCTCATTATGCTCATACCCCTTGATGTCGTGCAGGATAAAGATGAGCCGGTAGCCGGCCGGCAGAGTGGCGATGGCGCGTTCCAGGACCAGCCGGTCGATGGAGCCGGCCAGGTTGAGATCCGGAGCGCTGAAGCCGCGCCCGGGGCGTTCATCTGCCGCGGGTTCCATGGCTTCATCCAGTGAACTCACCGGTAATCCTTTCTTGCGCAAATGCATCAGCACCACATTGATGGCCATACGGTGCAGCCAAGTGGAGAAGGCCGAGTCGCCGCTGAAGGTGCCGATCTTGCGGTACAACTGAAGAAACGCTTCCTGGGTCAGGTCTTCGGCTTCCGCTGTATTGGCCACCATGCGCAGACATAAGGTATAGATGCGTCTTTTGTGCAAAGAGTACAGTTGGGCGAAGGCAAAATGATCGCCCTTCTGCGCCCGGGCCACTGCATCGGCCTCGACGGGATCAGGTGTAGCAACGGGGGCAGACGGCGCCGGGGTTGAGGCTGGAATCCCAGCCGGCGCATCCCCGGCAGGCGGGTGAGAAGCCGCATCGGGAGGCCGGGCCGGAAACCTTGGATCGGGCATGTGCTTCCTCGGGTATCGCTCCGTAACCAGGGTGTTGCTGCGCAGGGAGTCTTTACTCGTTAGTATAAGGGACAGGGAACAGAGATCAGTGGTCGGCGATCACTGACGACTGGCCACTGACCACAGAAATTGGTTCCCCGCGTTTATTGGAGATACGTCTTGAAGGCAAAACCGGCGGGGCAGTGCGGCAATCGGTACGGGCGCAGCGTTCTGCTGGTATGTGTTTTCGTCCTTGGGTCCGGCGGGTGGATGAACGGCTGGAGCCAGACGGCGGGCAGCGCCAGCAATGCCGCCGGTCAGAGAGCTGCCGCTCCCGGTGCTTCAGGCTCCTCGGCGGCGCAAGCGCCTTCCAGTGCCGGCCTGGATTCCCTTGCCCTGTGGAATGGCCTGCCGGTGCGGAGCATCTCGTTCAAGGGGGTTGCCGTCAGCCGGCTTGCCCCGCTGACGGGCCATCTTGCCCAGGCCGAGGGAAGACCGCTCAGCCCCGAAAACCTGAAAAAAAGCCTACGCCAGCTCTTTGCTACCGGCCTCTTCGAAACCATCCAGGTGGAGGGATCGCGCCGGCAGGACGGCGTGGCCCTGGTCTTCCGCGGGACTCCGCGCACATTTATCGGGACCGTCAGCGTGGAAGGAGCCAGGGGCGCCACCGTGAATACGCAACTTGAGCGCGCCTGCCAACTCGATCCCGGCACCCGCTTTACCCAGGCAAAACTCAGCCTTGCGCTCGAGCAGATGCGCCGCACACTGGACCAGAACGGCTTCCACTCGCCGGCGATTACCCAAACCCTGACCCCGCACCCCGATGAACAATTGGTCGATATCGCGTTTCACGTGGTCAGCGGCCCGCAGGCGCGGGTGGGCTCGGTTCAGGTTACCGGCGACCCTGGGATGAGCACGGACGAATTCCGCCGCCACGCCCACCTCAGAACCGGTGCGCGCGTGGACCACGACACCCCCAACCGCGCCCTGGCGGGAGTGCTCAAACACTACCGGGGAGAGGAGCGGTTGGAAGCCGAGATCAAGCTGGAGTCCGAACAGGTCGCCGCTGGCGCCGTCAATGCCGACTTCCGCTTTTCCGCCAGCCAGGGACCTAAGGTCAAGGTGCTGGTGGAGGGCGCAAAGATGGGCCCGGAGCGCATCAAGCATGTGATTCCCATCTTCGAAGAGGGCACCGTCGACGACGACCTGCTCAACGAAGGCAATCGCCGCGTAAGGGACTACTACCAGCGCCTGGGTTACTTCGACGTCAAGGTAGATCACGAGAGGCAATCCACCAGCGCCGAGCAGGTGGTGATTCTCTACAAGGTGCGCCTGGGACCGCGCCGCCGCGTGGAACGGGTCTCGGTCGCGGGAAACCATTATTTCGACTCCGCGACGCTCAAGGATTTGCTGAACGTTCATGCCGCCGATACTCTTGACCGCCATGGCGCCTACAGCCAGGCTCTCGTCTCCGCCGATGTGAGCGCATTGCAGGCCGTCTATCAGAACAACGGCTTCTCCAAGGTGAAGATCACGCCGGAGACCAGCACTCCTGAGACCAGTGCGGCAGATGCCGGCGCTCCTGAGACCAGTGCAGGAGCCGGGAAAGCGGGCATGCAGTCGAAAACAGCACCGCTGGCTGTGGTCTACCGCATCGAAGAGGGCGAACAGCTACGCGTGGGCGCGGTGCGCCTGGATGGGAACGAGCACGTGGATGCCAACAAACTTACCCCGCTGCTGAATACTGCGGCGGGCCAATTGCTTTCGCCCCGGAACCTGGCCGGGGACCGCGACGCCCTGTTGACCGGCTATATGAGCCGCGGCTTTCTCCAGGCGCAGGTGGAGGTCGTCCAGCAGTTTGAGCCGGCCAACCCGAGCAAGGTCGACGTGGTCTTCCACATCACCGAGGGAGAGCAGATTTTTGTGCGCAACGTGCTCCTCACCGGGCTGCACTACACGCGGCCGGCCACCGTTGCCCGGGCCATCACCCTCCATGCCGGCGACCCGCTCAACCAGACCGCCCTGCTCGAGACGCAGCGCAATCTCTACGACTTCGCTCTCTTCAGCGAGGTCGATACGGCGGTCGAGAATCCCACCGGCGGCGAAATCTACAAGACCGTTCTGCTGCAGGCGGTGGAGGCGCGGCGCTGGACCCTCACCTACGGCTTCGGATTTGAGGCCCAGACCGGAACGCCCCAGTACAACTGCGGCGGCATCACCGCCAGCGGCGCCACTTGCAATCCCAACGGCAAGACCGGCGTCAGCCCCCGCGTCATCGCCGACCTCACCCGCAACAGCCTCTTCGGCCGGGAGCAGTCGGCATCGGTGCGCGGCACTTATGGTTTGCTGGAGCAGAAGATCAATCTGCTCTATCAGATTCCGCACTTTGAAGGCGACCGGAACTTCGGACTCGATTTCTCCGGCGGCTACGCCAACAGCCTGGACGTAACTACCTACGTGGCCTCAAGGCTGCAGGGCGGCGTGCGCTGGACCGAGCACTTCAACACGCCGGGCTCTCGCCTTTCAAAAGCCAATACGTTTGTCTATGAATTGAACTTCCGCCGCGTCAAGGTGCAGGCCAGCAGCCTCCAGGTCGCCCCCGGCGAGATCCTGCCGTTGTCCACGGCGGTGCGCGTGGGAGGGCCTGCGTTCACCTGGATTCGCGATACCCGCGATTCGCCCCTCGACGCCCGCCGCGGCACTTACACCAGCTTCCAGGAGTTCCTCTCCCATCAGGCCTTCGGCGCCCAGGCCGATTTCAACCGCATCGACGTATCGAATTCGAGCTATTACGGCTTCGACAAAGGCCGGTTCGTGGTGGCCCGCAATACCCGCTACGGCCAGGAACGGGCCTTCGGCACTCCCTCCGAAGAGCTGATTCCCCTCCCCGAGCGGCTTTACGCCGGCGGACCTACCTCGCTGCGCGGTTTTTCGCAAAATGCCGCCGGCCCCCGCGATCCCGAGACCGGCTACCCCATCGGCGGAGCGGGCGCGCTGGACAACAGCACCGAACTGCGCCTGCCTCCGCCCACCCTGCCCTGGCTCGCCAACACGGTCAGCTTTGTCCTCTTTCACGATATGGGCAACATCTTCGCCAACGCCGGGGACGCCTGGGCCAGCGCCCTGCGCTCGCGCCAGCCCAACCGCTCAACGTGCCAGGTGCCAACCAGCAACCCCACCGTCCCCACCGGGCCTGTGACTTCAACCGGGCAGCAGGGATTGTGTAATTTCAACTACTTCTCTCACGCGCTGGGCACAGGGTTGCGTTACCACACGCCGGCAGGGCCTATCCGGTTCGACTTCAGCTACAACCTGAATACGCCCATTTACCCCGTAATCTACAATTACTCGCTCACGAATCCGACCTCGCAGATGCACGTGGGCGAGGCCAACCACTTCAACTTCTTCTTCAGCCTGGGACAAACCTTCTGATGAACAACCGGCCCCCAATCCGGCTCAAGATCGCGCTCGGCCCCGCCTGGCTGTGGATTCTGGCCGTGTGCCTGGCCGCCTCAGGAGCACTGCCGGGACGAGCCCAGGCGCCTCAACCCACCTCGCCGGCCGTCCTCGACCGCGTCGTCGCCGTGGTTAACAACCAGACCATCCTGGCCAGCGACCTCGACCAGGAGATCCAGCTCTCGGTGCTGGATCCGGCCGGAGTCGGCCTCGGGGTTCTTACGCACAAACGGGCCCTCGAGCAGTTGATCAGCCGCGCCCTCATTCAGCAGCAGATCCGGCAGGAAGACGAGCAGGCCGCCGACCCCCCTCAGGCCGAAGTCAATGCCCGGCTGGCGGAGATACGCAGGGAACTCCCCGTCTGTATCCGCCAGAACTGCGCCACGGAGACCGGATGGAAGGTATTTCTGGCCGCGCATGGGCTGACAGAGGAGCGCGTCGAGGCTTATTTCCGCTACCGGCTCCAGATCCTGCGCTTCATCGAGCAGCGTTTCCAGCCAGGCATTCGCGTTTCCCCGGAGCAGATTGACAGTTATTACCGCGACACGCTGCTGCCCCAATACATCACCGGCGAGGCGATTCCAAAGCTGGAACAGGTGGCCCCGCGCATTGAGGAAATCCTGCTGCAGCAGCAGGTGAATATCCTCTTCGACGATTGGCTCGGGAACTTGCGCAAGCAGGGCGAAGTCGAAGTGCTGGATCCGGCCCTCGAAGCCCCTGAGCACCCGGCCGATCCAGGAAAAGGAAGCCAATGACCGAGCCCGAATCCACGCTTCCCTCTTCGACAGATTCTCCTGAGCCTTCCAGCCCGGTACGGCGGCCGCGCCTGCACATTTTTCTCATCCTTGGAGCCTGCATGGTCATTCTGCCGCTGGCGGCCATCCTGGGCATTTATTTTTTTATCAATTCAGCCACATTCGAGGGGCTGGTTCGCAAGGAACTGATCGCCCAGCTGGAAGCTGCGACCGGCGGCCGGGTGGAGATCGCCTCCTTTCACTGGCAACCGCTCCACCTGGAGGCCGATGCCGGCGGGCTGGTGATTCACGGCCTCGAAGACCCCGGCGAAGTCCCCTACGCCCAGGCCGATGGACTGCGCGTCCGGATCAGCCTGCGGTACTTCTGGAGCCCCCGCATTTTTCTGCGCAATCTCGTCATCGACCACCCCGCATTGCACATCATCGTCTATCCCAACGGAACGACCAACCAGCCCCATCCCCGCAAGCCCCGGAAACAAGGCATATCCGCGCTCGATACCTTCTTCAACCTGCGGGCCGGTCACGTTTCAGTCCAGCAGGGCGTACTCCACTACGAGAACCGCGCCTCATCCTTCGACTACCAGAATCGCTACATCCCACTCGATTTCGAAGCCAACGATCTTTCCCTGCTCGTCAGCTACCTGCCCGCCAGGTCCTTCAGGTTTTTTGCGGGCAAGTCTTCTCCTCCGGAGCCGGAGAGTTACCGCATCGAGGCCGGGGCCATCGATCTAAACCTGTCGCGGGGCGGGGCGCAGAGCCTGCAACAGCCCGTGCATGGTATTTTTCAGGCTACGCTTGACCTGACGCGCACAGCCGTTTACCTGCGTTCCCTGCGGATCACATCCCAGACCCCTGCCGTTCATGGTCAAATGGCCAAAGATCATAGCCTCGAAGTCTCAGGCACGCTCAAAGACTTTGCCCATCCCCGCTGGCAGGCCAGGGTGCTGGGCGATCTCGATATGAAGCTGCTGGACCCGGTCTTCGGCTATCCTCATGCGCCGGATGGCATTGCCCATCTCGACCTCGACAGCGCCGGCGCCGCCGGAGAATTTCGCATCGATGGCAACATGCACATCGACGGAGGCAGTTATATCGGAACCGGCGTCGTCGCCACCGGAATCCAATTGGCTGCGCATGTGCATGCCGACCCCAGGCAGTTGCTGATTACGTCGGTGGTTGCGCGTCTCCGCCAGGGCGGGCAACTGGAGGGCGAGGTTGACCTGGCTCCGTGGCTGCCTCCCACCCCCCGCGCCGTTAAAGTTCAATCGACCAGTAAAAAGGTTCCCCAGGAGGCGGTCGCTGCTACCTGGGGTGGTGGCGACAGAAACATTGCCCCCGTCCCCCCTCCGCCCTCCATCATCGCCATGAACGGCAAGGTAACGGCCCAGTTCAAAAACGTCTCGCTGGACGCGCTTCTCGATATGGTGAGCCAGCCGCCCTTTCGGCGCCTCGGTCTGGATACCCGCATCAACGGTCTCGCCACCGCCAACTGGTCCAAAGGCGTTTCGCGGACCGTTGCCGTCGGCGCGGCTTTGAGTCTCAGCCCTCCCGCGCATGCCTTGAATGGTGAAGTTCCCGCCAGCGGATTCGTCGATGCGACATATACCCATGGCGACGGCGCCGTTGATCTGCGCAAGCTCGAACTGCACACCCCCGCCAGCCAGTTGGAGGCGCACGGCCATCTGGGCGCTTACCCGCTCACCAGCCCTTCGGCATTTGCCGTCGACTTCCATTCCAGCAATCTGGATGAGTTCGACGCCGTGCTCCGCGATCTGGGACTGAAACGCTACGGCAAGACCGGGGCCGCCGCCTTGCCCGTAACTCTGGCCGGGCAGATTGATTTTCTCCATGGAGTATGGACCGGCTCGCTCGTCAATCCCCACATCGCAGGCAACCTCAAGGCAACACAACTGGGCATCGAGTTGCTCCCTATCCAGCCCGTCGAAAAGGACAAACCCCTCAAGCCGCAAATCGTTCAGCCAAGATTCGTCCGCTGGGATTCGGTCGACCTCACCGGCAGCTACGCGGCTGAGCGCATCGACCTCTCACACAGCCTGCTGCGCCGCGGAAATGCCGAAATCGCCCTGAATGGGAGCCTCGTAGCGGCGCCTGGCCGGCTTCCGGCATTCGACGCCAACTCCCAACTCCATCTGCGCCTGCGCGCCGGCAAGGTCGGCCTCGACGATCTGCTGCCCTTCACCGGACAGAAGCTGCCGTTGACCGGCTCTCTCGACGCGCAGCTCCAGCTTGACGGGCCTATCCATGCCCTTGGAGGTTCCGGATGGGTGGAAATGGACGGCGGCAGCCTCTACGGCGAGCCGGTCGAGCGCATCCGTGCCCAGGGCACGATAGCCAACCAGGTGATCAGGCTGGCCTCGATCACCCTCAGCGGAGCCGCCGGCAGTATCGCCGCCACCGGCAGCTTCGATCTCAACTCCCGCCAATTCCAGGTGGATGCCCACGGCTCGGGCATCGATCTGGCCAGAATCGAGGCTCTTCAACGCCAGGGGCTGCCGGCCACAGGAAAGCTGAGCTTTTCCATGCTCGGCTCGGGCACGCCCGGCGACCCGCGCCTCGAGGTCCACGCCGCGCTGAGCTCTCTGGCCCTGGGCGGAGTACCGCTGGGCGCAGTGGAATTTGCCGCCCACACTACCAACCGCACACTCACCTACAACGCAACCTCCCGGCTGCAGGGCGCGGAAGTCAGCCTGAACGGCCAGACCGCGCTCAGCGGCGATTACGCCACCCAGGCCAAAATCGATTTCTCCCGCTTCAACATCGGCGCCCTGCTCAAGATGGCTAACGTGCCGAGCCTCACCGGCGAGTCCGCGTTGGCCGGCACGGTCACTATCGAGGGACCTTTAGCCCACCCCGAACTGCTCCGTGGCGAAGCCCGTCTGCAGCAGCTCGCGGTCACCGTTGCCGGCGTCCATCTTGAGAGCCAGGGCGGCGTCCACGCCACCCTGGCCTACGGCCGCATCCATCTTGACCCCCTCCACGTCACCGGCGAAGAGACCGATCTGCACGCCCAGGGAAGCCTTTCGCTCCTGGACAAGAAGCAACTGGACTTTGCCGCCAGCGGCTCGGTCAGCCTGAAGCTTGCAGAGACCCTCGATACCGACCTCACCGCCAACGGAACCACCACCTTCCAGGTGGAGGCGCACGGCCCCCTCGCCAACCCCGGCCTGAGGGGACGCATCGACTTCCAGAACGCATCGTTATCACTAGAAGACATTCCCAACGGCCTCAGCCAGTTGCACGGAACCCTCGAATTCAACCAGAACCGGCTGGAGGTGAAATCGCTCACCGCCATGAGCGGCGGCGGCCTGTTGAGCGTGACCGGTTACCTGGCTTACCAGCACGGCATCTTCGCCGACCTCTCGGTCACCGGCAAGGATATTCGCATTCGCTATCCGCAGGGGGTCAGTTCCCTGGCCGACGCCACACTCCACCTGCAAGGCCCGCAAGACAACCTGCTCCTCTCCGGCGACGTTCTCATCACCCGCTTCTCGGTCAGCCACGATCTGGACATCGCAGCCCTGGTTGCGCAGGCCAATGCCGTACAGACCATCGCGCCTCCCAGCGCCCCGTCCAACCACATGCGCCTCGACGTGCATGTGGTCTCCTCGCCCCAATTGAACTTCCAGAACGCCTACGCCAAGCTGGCCGGCAACGTGGACCTGCGCCTGCGCGGCACCGTGGCCTCGCCCTCACTGCTGGGCCGCGTCTCCATCACCGAGGGCTCCGCAATCATCGCCGGAACCCGCTACGAGCTGCAGCGCGGCGACATCTACTTCACCAACCCCGTGCGCATTGAACCCACCATCGACCTCAACGCCACCGCCCATGTGGAGGACTACGACATCACCCTCGGCCTGCGTGGAACCCCTGATAAGCTTTCCGTCACCTACCACAGCGATCCCCCGCTCCCTGAAGCCGATGTCGTAGCCCTCCTGGCTCTCGGCCGCACGGAGAGCCAGCAGCGCATCTACACCCAGCAGCAGGTGCAATCGATGGCCAATCCCACCACCGATGCGCTGCTCGGCGGCGCCCTCAACGCCACCGTCAGCAGCCGCGTGCAAAAGCTCTTCGGGGCCGGTTCAGTAAAAGTAGACCCCAACTATATCGGCGCCCTGGGCAACTCCACCTCCCGCATCATCGTGGAGGAACAGTTGGGCAGGAACGTCACCCTCACCTATGCCACCGACGTGGATACCACCGGCCAGCAGTTGATCCAGGCCGAAGTCGCCATCAACCGCCACGTCTCCCTGCTGGTCGCCCGCGACGAATCGGGCGTCTTTTCCATGGTCGTCAAAGCCACTCGCCGCTTCCGCTGAAGCATTTCAGCCCTTATTCACCCATGAATCCGCAACCTTTTCCAGTAATCTGTGTCTATACCGGCGGACGGCTGGTCGGCAGGGCATGCCTCAGCGGCTGCCGCATTGATTCTGCCGCAACACCTTTGGAGGTGTTTCAGATGACAAATACGATCCGTACTACCCGGACCGCGATGCTCGCGGCCACGCTCACAGCAGCCCTTTGCGGCCTTTCCCATCTCTCGATCGCGGCAGCCCAGGCCGCCGGCACAGCAGAGCAGGCGCCAGTCAACAGCCCCGCATCCAGCCCCGCATCCAGCGACGCCGCGGCCCGGCTGAACAAAAAGCAATTTCGCGACGTGAAGGTGACCGTGGACAACGGCATCGCCACGCTCACAGGCACCGTGGACCTCTACGTGTACAAGGCCGACGCCGCGAAACATGTGAGCAAGGCCAACGGCGTCACCTCCGTGCGCAACCTGATCGATGTTGCCGGTCCCACCGTTCCCGACCAGCAACTGCAAGCCAAGCTCCAGGAAAAGCTGGCCTATGATCGTGTTTTCTACGGCAACGCATTCAATGCCATCTCGTTGGGCGTCCAAAACGGCGTGGTCACCCTCGGCGGCCATGCCCTTTCCTATAATTCCAGGAACTCAGCCCTGGGCCTGGTCACCACCTATCCCGGCGTCAAGGACGTGGTTGATGAGATGCAGGTTGATCCTGTCTCCATGATGGATAACCGGATACGCGTGGCGGTCTACCGCGCCGTCTACGGCTACCCGATGTTCACCAAGTACGCCATCGACCCCGCCAAGCCCATCCGCATCTCGGTGCAGAATGGCAACGTCGAACTCTACGGCGCCGTCGACTCGCAGGCCGACAATGACGTAGCCACCATCCGCGCCAACGGCGTCGCCGGCGTCTTCAGCGTCAAGAACTTCCTCCAGGTCGGCAACTAGCCCTCCGGGAGGCAGAAATAGCTTCTCCGGCGCGCAGAGCGCGCCGGATGCCGGAAGCAGCCTGCTTGCCGGAGAACCTTGAACGGCTCCATGCCGCGGATCCGGCTATGCGACATTCACACATTTGTAACGACACGGCCTTTTTATTCCTTACACTTATCCCACTATGGCTCTCGACGCCCCCCTTACCAGCGAACGCAAAGAAGGCAAGACCCCCGGCACAACGATCATTCAACTCACCGGCCCGGTCACCCTGCTCAATCTCTTCGATTTGCAGGCACAGTTGCGCACTAGCGAGCTGCCCCGCCTCTCCATCCTCGATCTCAGCGGGGTTCCCTACATGGATTCGTCAGGCATGGGCGCAATCATCAACTACTACGTCCGCTGCCAGAACAATGGCGTCAAGCTGATCATTTCCGGAGTGAGCAACCGCGTCCTTGAGCTGTTCAAGCTGACCAAAGTTGACGCCCTCATTGCCCAGGCCGCCAGCATCGAAGAGGCGGAAGCGAGCGCCTAGAGCCGTTCTCCAATTTACGAGCCCTTGCCAATTCTGTACAGGGTGGCTTTTTCTTCAGGAAAAAGCCACTTGGCGGTCGTGGTTTCGGGGTATAGCGATTGGAGAACTGCTGTGGCCCAACGCCTTGGATCCCAGGCCTACGCTAGCCCGTATTCGGTGCAAAGCAAGCGCAGCGGAGGCTCATCCTCGACGATCTCGGGATAGCGGGGCAGCGGCTCAAGGAAAAAGTTGTCCGTATCGTCGTCATTGACCGAGGAGACCTCGCCGATCAGGCCATGGCCATCCACGGCGTGAAACGTGTGGTAGAGTAACGGGGTCAGCGTGATGGACTCGCCCGGGCCCAGAATCACCGTGCCTCCCGCTTCCACCTCCCGGCGGATTCCATCGCAGGAGACCGAAACCGGCGTCTCGGCCAGTCCTCCGTCCGGGGCTGAGTTATAGAGTTTGACCGCCAGCCGCCCCATCCCTTTGCCGCCGCGGTTGATAATGTCCTCGGTCTTGCGGGCATGGTAGTGAAACGGCGTCTCCTGATCCTGCCGCACAAACATGATCTTCTCGGCGTAGATTTTCCCGCCCGCGCCGCTCTCCGGTGACCCATTGCGCAGCGTAAACAGCGTGAGGCCGAGCGACTCGAAACGTCCGGCGTTAAAATCCGTAACGTCCCACCCCAGCCGCTGGCTGCGCAATTCATTCGCCTCGCTACCCCGTTCGAGCCATTCCTCCGGCGTCCAATCCGCATATGGCGGCAGCACAAATCGATTCTCCGCGAAAAACGCGCCTGCCTCGGCAATGTGCCGGTTGATCTCCGATCGCATCATGGGTACCTCCTTAGCTATAACATTCACTCCCAGAACGCAAGCGCCCCCTGGATCGCCGCCCGAGTCAGCTCCGCGCCCAGGATCCGTTCAAGCTGCCCGAGGGGCACAATCATTCCCTGGCGGGCACACGGACCACCATCTTCCCTACTGGCAATGGATGGTGAAGCCGATCTTCCCCTGGACTTGATTGGGGGATGTGATGAGAATATTCACCCAGCCGGTGTAATTGGCGAATTGCGGCTTATTCGCGCCGAGACTCCACGTTTCGTAGACCGGCACGGAGTGGTTGGCCTGCGGTATATCGACGCTCTGTGAGTTGGAAGAATGGCCGCCGTCGTTGCGGACAAAGCTGTAATTCACAGTGGCTGGTCCGGTGCTGATCAGACCCCAGCTAAATTTCAGGTTGACGGGGCATGAACCCGTGTATTGAAAGCCTTGTGCAATCTGGCCATTGGCGCGCAACGACTCGCCGCCTATGCGAACGGTCTGAGCCATCAGGCCGACAGATCCCAGGCAGATGAGAATCCCAACCACGATTGCAATCCTGCTGATTTTCATTTTCCCTCCTTTGATCCGGAATTCCCGTTGGGCTCTCCCGGCTCGCCGAGTATACCTCAGATCAGCCACCCTCCGCCCCTCAAGTAAACTGTCCCATGGAGACCCCCATGCCCGGCCTATGGTACAGGACGCGAACCACGCTGGAGATGATCAAATGGGAGCACTCCATCTTCGCGCTCCCTTTTGCCCTCACGGCCATGCTTCTCGCCGCCCACGGTCTGCCCGCGGCTCGCACTATCGTCTGGATTCTTGTCGCCATGGTCGCCGCCCGCTCCGCTGCCATGGCCTTCAACCGCTGGGCCGACGCCGAACTGGACGCCGCCAATCCCCGCACCCGCAACCGCGCCATTCCCGCCGGCCTGCTCTCGCGCCGGTTCGTTCTCGGCTTTACCGTGCTGGCGGCGGCAATCTTTGTGCTGGCCTCGGCTGAACTCAACCGCCTCACCCTCATCCTGTCGCCCGTGGTCCTGCTGGTGCTGCTTGGCTACAGCTACCTGAAGCGCTTCACCCGCTGGTCGCACCTCGGACTCGGCCTGGCCCTCGGCCTTGCCCCCTCGGCCGCCTGGATCGCCGTCTGCGGCTCACTGGACCCCCGCATTCTCGTCCTCACCGCCGCCGTCACCCTCTGGGCAGGCGGTTTCGACGTCCTCTACGCCTGCCAGGACTGGGAGCATGACCGCGCCGCCGGCCTCCACAGCCTGCCCCAGGCCGCCGGCATCCCCGCCGCTTTTTTTGCCGCCCGCACCATGCACCTTGCTATGCTGGGCCTGCTGGTCTGGTTCGGCCTGCTGTTTCAAATTCGGACACTCGGCTGGCTCGGCATCGCCGCCGTCGCCCTCCTGCTGGCATACGAACACTCCCTGGTCTCCCCCCGCGACCTCACCCGCCTCAATGCCGCTTTTTTCACCATGAACGGCGTTATCGCCACCGTCTTTCTCGCCTTTGTCGCAGCCGACCTGTGGCTGCGAAGCTGATTTTTCAGGCCTTCCCGCCAATTCCCCGGTAAAAACTCCAATCGAGCTGTGGTATGGTGCGAGAAAGCGCTCCACACAAGACGCCTTCATGGCAACCACCCCGCACAGACCGGCAGGAGAACAAAGCACAGGCATGAAGATTGCCATCCAGGGAGAACCCGGTTCCTTCAGCCACGAAGCAGCCATGAAAATGGCCGCCGGCGCCGTGATCGTTCCCTGTACGCTCTCCGCCGACGTCTTTGCCGCGCTCGTCGAGGGCGCTGTCGAGGCCGCAGTCATTCCCATTGAGAACAGCCTGGCCGGCTCGGTTGCCGAGCACTTTGACCTGCTGCTGGCCCACGATGTGAAGGTGGTACGGGAGACGCTGTTGCGCATCCGCCACAACCTGATCGCCGGCTCCGGCGCCTCGATGGCCGGGATCGACCGCGTCTTCTCCCACCCGGTGGCCCTGGCCCAGTGCCGGCGCTTCCTCGCCCAGCACCCGCGCATGAAGGCCATCGCATATTACGATACCGCCGGCAGCGTAAAACAACTCATCGAACTCCGCGATCCCCACGCCGCCGCCATCGCCAGCGAGGCCGCGGCCCATTACTACGGCGCCGAGATCCTTGAATCCGGCATCGAGGACAACCCGGAGAACTTTACCCGTTTTTTCCTGGTCCGCCGTAGTCAGGACGCCGTCTGCGATCCCCAGTCGAACAAGATAAGCCTTGCGTTTTCAGTCGAAAATCGTCCCGGCTCCCTGGTTGCCGCCCTCGCCGAGATCTCTGCCATCGGCACCAATCTCACCAAAATCGAGTCCCGCCCGGTCCACGGCAAGCCCTGGGAGTACATTTTTTATGTGGATGCTCAGATTCACTCCTCCGAGGAGGGCTCGCGCACACTCCAGGCGCTCAACTCCCATTGCTCCATGGTCAAGGAGTTGGGACGCTACCGCGAGGCGCCGCAGTAGAGCGGAAACGGCTCGAGAAGCGTCTATATCAACAGACTGGCTATCTGAACGACAAAGAGGGGACGGGCTTCGGCCCGTCCCCTTTTGTCTGTTCTGCTCCGCGGCTCTAGAAGTGGTAGGCCACGCCGATCACCGGATTGTAAATCTGGTACCACTTGTTGGTATTGAGATAATCCTTCGTATCTTTGAAGTCCGGCACCTTGGTAACCAGGCCCCGGTACTCGGCGCGAATGTCGAAGCTGGGGCTGATCTCGTAGGCGATGCCGCCGCCGAACAAGGCAGCCGCTTGAGTCTGCTGCTGGACGTCCAGGTTGGTGGTTTCGGAGTTGCGGATGGGCAGGAAAATCAATCCGCCCGCGCCCGCCTCGACAAACGGATTGAACTTGCGGAAGGTGAAGCTGCGCACATAGGCGAAGGAAGCCTCCTGGGTGCGGGTGTTCACCAGATAGTGGTTGGTATTGCTGATCACATAGTGGATCGTGTTCTGGTAGGTGACCCCGTAGTTGGCCTCTACCGCGCTGTTTGGCGTCAGCATGAACCGGTAACTGACCAACGCGCCAAAGGCACGGTCCGCGCTCACGTCGGTATCGGTTGGCGAGGCTTTAAACGGCTCAATAAGCACCGTTCCGCTGATGCTCACGTCCTGACGGCTCTCTTGAGCGCGGCCTGCGGCCACGCATATGGCCAGCAAAAATACGATTAAGGCGATCTTCTTCATTCGGTCCTGAACCTCACCACTGCACAACCGTCGGGCTGGCAACGAGACTTGTCAATTCGGCGCGCCGGTTCGAGCCGGGCCCCGCTCTCAGCATTGTAAATGCCCGGAGCGGTCCGTGGCGGAAAGCTGTTGCCGTCCTTTGTTCAAAATGTTCTGAGGCTATAGACGCAGGCCAGGCAAAAGGGGCGCCTTCCCTGTCTCAAACTCTTGAAAGATGCGCTCGATTGGCCCTCCCCACCCGCCGCGCGGCTCTGTGGGACCGCTCAGACCATCCGCTCCACATGGTAATAAAACGGCGGTCCCTGCTCCTTGGCAAGCGTCCGCACCGTGCGTAAAAAGGCCCTGGCGGCGTACGACAGCGTGGCCTGCCGCCGGTGTACCAGCCGCAGCACCCGTTTCATCTCCAGCTCATCCACCGCAACCCGCACCAGGTCCCCGCTCTCCAGCTCCTGCGCCACGGTCAGATGCGGAACCAGCGCCACTCCGTTGCCCATGGCCACAAACCGCTTGATGGCCTCGATGGTGGGCAGCTCGACGGCCATATTCAACGGCGTCCGGTAGCGCTGAAATGCCTCGATCACCTTGCGCCGCAGCGGAGAGGCCACGTTGTGCGCGATAAAAACCTCCTCCCCCAGCTCGTTGATCGAAACCCGCTCAGCACCGGCCAGCGGATGATGGGGGCTCACAATGAACGCCAGGCTGTCGGCATACACGGCGATGGTGCGAAACTGCTCCGGGTCGGGCCGGAACGAAATCATCCCCAGCTCAAACGTGCGCAGATTCAGCTCTTCTGGTATCCGCGAGGCCAGCATCCGGTGCACGGTCACGCTCACGTGCGGATACTCCCGCCGGAACGGATCCATCGCCCGCAGCAGGTACAGGCAGGTGTACTCATTAGCAGCCAGTTGCAGCCGCCCCCGCTCCAGGCTTTTCAGCTCATCCAAGGCACTGGAAGCCTCCCGCCTGAGCGCCACCAGCCGCAACGCATAGTCGCGCAGCAGCACCCCCGCCGCGGTCAGCGATCCGTCCCGCGCCGCCCGATCGAAAAGCGTCTCGCCCACTGACGCCTCCAGCTTGCGGATCACCTGGCTCACCGCCGGCTGCGTCCGGTGCAGCCGCACCGCCGCCCGCGAGAAGCTCCGCTCCTCCGCCACCGCCAAAAACGTCTCCAGTTGATTCAGTTCCATGGGGATTTAGAGAGCAAGGGCATTCGCCTTCGAATCTTGTTTTCCTCTCGCAGGACGTTTTTGAGCATTGACCTCAAGACCGGTAGAAGCTGCCTTTGGTAACCTTGAAACACGCTTCGGCAGCGCCTGCAACCGCTCGATTGTATCGGGATACCGCGAGACCAGTTCGACAAACGTCGCTGCCAGGGGACTCACTTGCCCGCCTTGCTCCCACTTCTCCACCGTGCGCGGGCTCACGCGCAGCATATTGGCCCACACAGCGCGCGATACGTTGAATTTTTCCCGCACAGCCACAAAAAACTCCGCCCCCGGCGATTCCTTCACCTCAGCATCCGGAAGAGAGTGAGTTCTCAGCGTCACTTTGCCCTCGCGGTGCTCCCCCATCGCGCCAACGCCTTCCATCAGTTCCGCGAAGATGTCCCGCTTCGTTCCCCTTTGCTTGCTCATTGCGTCCCCCTTCTCTTTCGAGCGGCGCGCTCGGCTTCGAGCGCCCTCTTGAGTTGCACCTTCTCATCCTTCGACAAATCGGATGCTTCGTCCTTGCCGTACAACGTCAACAGCCATATCTCTTCATCCGACAGAAAGCAGTAGTAGACGATGCGCAGCCCGCCGCGTTTGCCTTTGCCTCGTCTGACGTCGCTCCATCGCAGTTTCCGAATGCCGCCCGCGCCCGGAATCAGGTCCCCCTCTTCCGGGTTACCGGACAAAGCCTGCTGCAACTTTCGGAATCCCTCATCATCGAGATAATCCTCCCGATACCGGCTGAAAGCCGGTGCTTCAATAAACTGCAGCCCTTTCTGACGCGTTGGATCTTTCATAAGAACCACCCTTACTATACCCATTATGGGTATACTTTGCAACCCATGTCCGGCCGGGGTTCCGCTGGTCATTCAATCCCGCCTAGCCGAACTACATCTTCTGTTCCCTGATCTCTGATCTCTGAAACATCATAACAAATTCTAATCGCTTCCCAAATAATAATAACTTTGCCTTATACGGCCTGGATGCGAAATAATGGCAAAGTTGGCAAAGGGCTTTTCCTGGCGGGCAAGTACATGACCTCAAATCACTCCAATCACGTAGCTTTCTTCGACACCACCCTGCGCGACGGCGAGCAGTCCCCCGGCTGCAGCATGACCACGCAGGAAAAGCTCACCATGGCCCATGCTCTCGAGGATCTGGGCGTGGACATCATCGAGGCCGGCTTCGCCATGGCCTCAGAGGGCGACTTTGCGGCCATCGCCACCATCACCCAGGCCGTACGGCAGCCGCGCATCGCGTCATTGGCCCGCACCAAAACCGAAGACATTGAAATGGCCGCCCGCGCCCTGCAATTTGCCGACCGCGCCCGCATCCACGTCTTCCTCGCATCGAGCGACCTGCACCTCGAATACAAGCTCAAGATCAGCCGCCAGGAAGCTCTCGACCTCTGCGCCGAATCGGTCCGCCTGGCGCGCTCCCTGGTGGACGACGTCGAGTTCTCCCCGGAAGACGCCACCCGCTCGGACCGCGACTTTCTGGTCGAGATGGTCCGCATCGCCGTCCAGGCCGGCGCCACCACCATCAACATGCCCGACACCGTCGGCTACACCACCCCCGAAGAGTACGCGCAAATGTTTTTGGAGGTCCGCCAACGCGTTCCCGCCATCGACGCCGAGGGAATCGTCCTCTCCTCGCACTGCCACGACGACCTGGGCCTGGCCGTGGCCAACTCCCTGGCCGCCATCTCCGCCGGCGCGCGCCAGGTGGAGTGCACCATCAACGGCATCGGCGAGAGAGCCGGCAACGCTGCTCTCGAGGAGATTGCCGCCGCCATCTATGTCCGCGGCGACCGCTTCGGCGTCTCCACCGGCATCAAGCTCGAAAATCTCTACCCCACCAGCCAGATCCTGGGCCAGATCATCACCTTCCGTCCCTCGCCCAACAAGGCCATCGTCGGCGACAACGCATTTGCCCACGAGTCCGGCATTCATCAGCACGGCATGCTGGCCAACCCCCTGTGCTACGAGATCATGACCCCCACCCTGGTGGGCGTAGCCAAAACGCACCTGGTGCTGGGCAAGCACTCCGGCCGCGCCGCCCTCAGGCACAGATTGGAACAGCTCGGCTTCACCCTCACCCGCGAAGAGCTGCAGCATATCTACTACCGCTTTGTCGCCCTGGCCGACCGCAAAAAGAACATCTACGACCAGGATCTGATCGGCATTGTGCCGGATCAGATTCGCGAGAAGCGCCGCGAACCGGTCTCCGAACTCGACTGAGCCGGCTCAGGCTCGGTCGCACCGGAAGGCCAGCGGCAAGAAGAAACCTATACTCGAATAACAAGGAGAGTAAGAATGAAGTTGAAAGTTCTGGTAACCCCCGGCGACGGCATTGGGCCCGAAGTCATCAACGAAGCGGTCGGAGTGCTGCAGGATGTAATGGCCGCCGGCGGTCACACTTTGGAGTTGGATTTCAAGCGCATCGGCGGCGTGGCTATCGTCGCCGACGGTACGCCCCTGCCCCAGGAAACGCTCGCTGCCGCCCTCGACTCAGATGCGGTTTTTTTGGGCGCGGTGGGCGGCAACGAGTTCAATTCCCTGCCCCCCGACAAGCGCCCCGAAGGCGGCCTGTTGCGGTTGCGCTCCGCTCTGGGCGGCTTCGCCAATCTCCGGCCCACCTTCGCCTTCAAGGAAACCTGTGTGAACAGCCCGCTCAGGCCGGAGATCATCGACGGGACAGATATTTTATTTGTCCGCGAACTGCTCGGGGGCCTCTACTACGGCCAGCCCCGCGGCTGGGACCGGGAGAAGGGCGTGGGCTACAACACCATGTACTACACACGCGAGGAAGTGGCCCGCGTGGCCCGCGTGGCCTTCCAGTTGGCGCAGAAGCGCCGCAGGCATCTCACCAGCGTGGACAAGGCCAACGTGCTTGAAGTCTCGCAGATGTGGCGCGCCACGGTGACGGAAGTGGCCGCGGAGTTCCCAGATGTGGAGCTGGAGCACCAATACGTTGACGCCATGTCCATGCACCTGATGAACCGCCCCCGCGACTTCGACGTGGTGGTCGTCGAGAATACCTTCGGCGATATTCTCAGCGACGAATCGGGCGTCATCACCGGCTCGCTGGGCATGTTGCCCTCAGCCACCATCGGCGGCAAGATCAATTTGTATGAGCCGATTCACGGCTCCGCGCCCAACAGCGCAGGCAAGAACCGCGCCAATCCCATGGCCACCATTCTGACCGGCGCAATGCTTCTGCGCCATACGGCCGGACTCGACCAGGAGGCGGCGATCATTGAGAAGTCCGTGCGCAAGGTTCTCGAGCTGGGCTTCCGCACGCGCGATCTGGTGCGCCATGGCGCCGAGGGCTTTACCGTCCTCACCACCACCGAGATGGGCGCAAAGATACGCGAAACCGTGAAAACGATGCTCGTAACCGCATAACGTAACAGATCCGCGAAGGAATACCCGATGAGTTCCGAACCGAAGACGTTATTCGAAAAGGTCTGGCAGCAGCACGTCGTGGTCGAGCCTAAAGGCGAGCCCACCCTGCTCTACATCGACCTGCAACTGCTCCACGAGGTCACCTCGCCGCAGGCATTCGAGGGCCTGCGCCTGGCCGGCCGCAAGGTGCGCCGTCCCGATCGATGTATCGCCACTGTGGACCACAACGTGCCCACCACCATCGAAGGCCGCCTGAACATCCTCGACCAGATCGCCGCCACGCAGATCGCCACGCTGCGCAAGAACTGCGCCGAATTCGGCATCGAGCTTTACGACGTGGACTCGCGCGAGCAAGGCATCGTTCACATCATCGGACCCGAGCTGGGGCTAACCAAACCGGGCATGACCATCGTCTGCGGCGACTCGCACACCAGCACCCACGGCGCATTCGGCGCGCTGGCTTTCGGTATCGGCACCAGCGAAGTGGAGCACGTTCTGGCTACGCAGACCCTGCCGCAATCGAAGCCCAAGACCTTCCACATCTCCGTTGAGGGTACGTTGGCGCGCGGCGTTACGGCAAAAGATATGATTCTCGCCATCATCGGGCAGATTGGCACCGACGGCGCTACCGGCTGCGTGGTGGAGTACGCCGGCTCGGCGATTCGCGCTCTCTCCATGGAGGGACGCATGACCGTCTGCAACATGAGCATCGAAGCTGGAGCACGCGCAGGCATGATCGCGCCCGACAAAAAAACCTATGCCTACCTCAAGGGCCGTCGCTTCTCGCCGCAAGGCGCGGCGTGGGATGAGGCCGTCCGCGAATGGAGCAAGCTGCCCACCGACCCCGGCGCAAAATTCGATCGCAAACTGGTCATCGACGCGGCCACGCTGGTTCCTTACGTCAGTTGGGGCACCAGTCCCGGCATGGTCGCGCCCATCACCTCTTCCGTTCCCGATCCCGCCGCCGCCGGTTCCGATCAGGAGCGCAAGGGCCTGGAACGCGCCCTCGAATACATGGGCCTCAAGGCCGGCACGCCGCTTGAAGACGTCTCCATCGACCGCGTCTTCATCGGCTCCTGCACCAACTCCCGCATTGAAGATCTGCGCGCCGCCGCCCGCATCGCCTCTGGCTACAAGGTCTCCACGCACGTCAGCGCCATGGTGGTTCCCGGCTCGCAGGCCGTCAAGGCGCAGGCTGAAGCCGAGGGGCTGGACCGCGTCTTTCGCGAAGCCGGATTCGACTGGCGCGAGCCCGGCTGCTCCATGTGCCTGGGCATGAATCCCGATATTCTCTCGCCCGGCGAGCGCTGCGCCTCCACCAGCAACCGCAACTTCGAAGGCCGCCAGGGCCGCGGCGGACGCACCCACCTGGTTTCGCCGGAGATGGCCGCGGCAGCCGCCATTGCCGGCCACTTCGTCGACATTCGCAACTGGGCCGTCCGCGAGCCCGCACTGCAAGGGAGGAAAGCCTGATGCAACCCTTTCGCACATTGACAGCGCTGGCCGCGCCTCTGGACCGCACCAACGTCGATACCGACCAGATCATTCCCAAGCAGTTTTTGAAGCGCATCGAGCGCACCGGCTACGGCGAATTTCTTTTCTTCGACTGGCGCCGCACCGCATCCGGCGACCCCAACCCGGAGTTCGAGTTGAACGATCCGCGCTACAAGGGCGCGCAGATTCTAATCGCCGGGAAAAACTTTGCCTGCGGATCGAGCCGCGAGCACGCCGCCTGGGCGCTCTCGGACTACGGCTTCCGCGCCGTCATCGCGCCTACTTTTGCCGACATCTTTTTCTCCAACGCGGGCAAGAACGGCATCGTTCTCGTCCGCCTGAGCGAGGAGCAGGTCGCCCAGTTGCTCCACAACGCAAAAACGATTCCGAACTATCAACTCACCGTCAACCTCGAAGCCCAGACAGTCACAGACAAGCACGGCTTCCACGCAACTTTTGAAGTCGATCCCTTCCGCAAATTCTGTCTCCTCGAAGGCCTCGACGACATCGGCCTAACCCTGCGCCATCAAGCGGCGCTCGACACATATGAAGCCAAACACGACCAAGCAACATGGTTAAAAGCGAAATAAACTGGGTGCCCCACCCTCGCCGCACCTTTGTTTTTGCGGCTAGGGTGGGAAACCACAACAATCAATGCGCGGAGCCCATTGCACCGCTCTGCAAACAAACTGACCACTGATCACTGAAAACTGACCACTGGCGAACGAAGGGAGCAAATGACCATCGAAGGCAAGCGACAAAGCATTCCGTTGACTGAAGGCCCCAGCCGCGCTGCGGCGCGTTCTTACCTGCGCGGCGTCGGCTACAGCAGAGAAGATCTGCACAAGCCCATTATTGGGATTGCAAACACATGGACCGAGATCGGCACCTGCAACGTCCACCTGCGCGAGATTGCGGAAGCACTCAAGCAAGGCATTCGCGAGGCGGGCGGGACTCCGATGGAATTTAACACCATCACCATCTCCGACGGCATCACCATGGGCACGCAGGGCATGAAGGCCTCGCTGGTCTCGCGCGAAGTCATTGCCGACTCAATTGAATTGGTTGCCCGCGGCAACCTCTTTGACGGCCTGGCCGGTATTGGCGGCTGCGACAAGAACATGCCCGGCATCATCATGGCTCTCTGCCGCCTCGATATTCCCGGACTCATGCTCTACGGCGGCTCCATTGCTCCAGGCAAGCTGAACGGAGTAGACATCACCATCCAGGACGTATTCGAGGGCATCGGCTCCTACGCCTCCGGCCGCATCGATGCCGCCGGACTTGAAGCTCTTGAGGCCAACGCCTGTCCGGGCGCGGGCGCCTGCGGCGGCCAGTTCACCGCCAACACCATGGCTATGTCGGCGGAGATTCTGGGCATCGCGCCGATTTATCTCTCCGGCGTTCCCGCCACGTCGCCAGACAAGCCCGCCTCCACCCGCGAAGCCGGCCGCATTCTCATGGATGCCGTCCGCGCCAACCGACGCCCCTCGCAGATCATCACTCGCAAATCCCTTGAGAACGCCATCGCCGCAGTCGCGGCCAGCGGCGGTTCCACCAACGCCGTCCTTCACCTCATCGCCATCGCGCGAGAGATGGGCATTCCTCTCTCCATCGACGACTTCGACTTGATCTCCAAACGCACGCCCTACATCTGCTCACTCACTCCGGCCGGCAAATACGTCGCCTCCGATTACCAGGCCGCGGGCGGCTCGCGCCTTCTCGCCAAGCGCCTCATCGACGCCGGCCACGCCGACGGTTCCACCCTCGCCATCAGCGGCCGCACCCTCGCTGAAGAAGCCGCCCTCGCAGTCGAGACTCCCGGCCAGGTCGTGATTCACACCTTCGAGAAGCCCATCAAGCCCACCGGCGGCCTGGTCATCCTCAAAGGCAACCTGGCTCCCGAGGGCTGCGTGATGAAAATCGCCGCCGCTAACCGCGTGGAGCATCGCGGCCCCGCACGCGTCTTCGATACCGAAGAGGCCTGCTTCGCCGCCGTCCAATCCGGCAAGATCAACCCCGGCGACGTGCTCGTTATCCGCTATGAAGGACCCAAGGGCGGTCCCGGCATGAGAGAGATGCTGCAAGTCACCGCGGCCATTAGCTCCAACGCCGAACTTTCGGCCACCGTTGCACTGCTCACCGACGGCCGCTTCTCCGGCGCCACGCGCGGGTTTACCGCCGGCCACGTAGCTCCTGAAGCCTTCGTCGGCGGACCCATTGCTGCCGTCCGCGAAGGCGACAGCATCCACTTCGACATTCCCAACCGCAAGCTGACGCTTGAAGTCAGCGAAAAAGAAATCGCGGACCGCCTCAAAGGCTTCAAGCCGCCCGCGCTGCGCTGGCCCAAAGGCGTCTTCCGCAAATACGTCGATCGCGTAAGATCGGCCTCTGAGGGAGCAACGACGTAAGAACAGCTTTTAGCTGTTAGCTATTAGCTTTCAGCTAGGGCCGGTAACTAAGGAGCAGCACAAACAATCTGGCATCACCGGGTAACAAGCTAAGAGCTAAAAGCTAATAGCTGACAGCTAAAAAAGGAGTCCACCCATGGGAACCAAAGCCAAAACGCAAGCATCCGATACCCACCTCCAACCACCTGCACGCCTTACCGGCGCGGAGATCGTCTGGGCCACGCTGGTGGGCGAGGGCGTTACCGACGTATTCGGCTACCCTGGCGGCGCCATCCTGCCGGTCTACGACGCTTTGCGCAAATTTCCCATTCACCACACGCTGGTGCGCCACGAGCAGGGTGCCGCGCACATGGCCGACGGATACGCCCGCGCCTCGGGCAAGGTGGGCGTGGCCATCGCCACCAGCGGCCCCGGGGCCACAAATTTAGTCACCGGCATCGCCACCGCTATGCTGGACTCCATTCCCATCGTCTGCATCACCGGCAACGTCTCCAGCAAGGTCCTCGGCACCGACGCCTTTCAGGAAGTGGACATCACCGGCATCACCCTGCCCGTGACCAAGCACAACTTCCTCATCAGCCGCGCCGAGGATATAGCCCCAGCCATCCGCTACGCCTTCCAGATCGCCCAATCAGCGCGCCCCGGCCCGGTGCTCATCGACATTACGAAGGACGCGCAGCAGGGTACGGCCATCTTCGACTTTGACGCTGCCAAACCGCGCCCCCATCGCCTCCACCCCATGCGCAAGGTTGAGGACTCCGGCTTGGCGCAGGCCGCAGAGTTGATCCGCAACTCGAAACGCCCCGTCATCCTGGCCGGCCACGGCATCATCGAATCCGGCGCCATGGAGCAGGTGCGTACCCTCGCCGAGCGCGCGCAGATTCCCGTGGGCCTGACCCTCCTCGGCCTGGGCGCATTCCCTGCATCCCATCCGCTCAACCTGGGCATGATGGGCATGCACGGCGAGGCCTGGGTCAACCACGCCATCCAGGACGCCGACCTGCTCATCGCCTGCGGCATGAGGTTCGACGATCGCGTTACCGGAACCACCTCCACCTACGCCACCAAGGCCAAAAAAATCCACATCGAGGTCGATCCCGCCGAGATCAACAAGAACATCAAGGTCGACGTCGCCCTGGTCGGCGATCTCCGCGAAGTGCTCGAAGAGCTGCTGCCACGCATCGCCGGCCGCGACGGCCAGGCATGGCTCAAGACCATCGACGGCATCAAGGGCGCTGCCGCCGTTCGCGACATCAAGAACCTCCCCGACTCCGGCCACCTCTACGCCGCCCACGTTATGCACGACCTGTGGCGCATCACCGGCGGCAACGCCATCATCGTCACCGACGTCGGCCAGCACCAGATGTGGGAGGCGCAGTACTACCACCACGAGAAGCCCCGCACCCTCATCACCTCCGGCGGCCTGGGAACAATGGGTTATGCTTTGCCCGCCGCCATCGGCGCAAAATTCGCCTGCCCGGATAAAGAGGTCTGGGTCGTCGCCGGCGACGGCGGCTTCCAGATGACCGCCGCCGAGCTCTCCACCATCGTCCAGGAAAAAATCAAGATCAACATCGCCGTCATCAACAACGGCTACCTGGGCATGGTCCGCCAGTGGCAGGAGTTCTTTTACGAGCGCAACTACGAGGCCACGCCGATGGTCAGCCCCGACTTTGTCAAGCTGGCCGGCGCGCACGGCATCTCCGGCCTCACCGTCCGCACCCGCGCCGATGTCGCCTCCGCCGTCGCCGAAGCCCGCTCCGCATCCGGCGCATTTTTGCTCAACTTCATGGTCGAGAAGGAAGACTCGGTCTACCCGATGATTCCCGCCGGCTCCGCATTGCACGAAATGATCCGCCGCCCCGGCAAAGACCCGCTGCTGGAATCGCCGGACGACAAGTAACAAAAACAGTGGTCAGTAGTCAGTGATCAGTGGTCAGCCCTTGGCAAATGAGCTGAATCAAAGTTCACTCGACGAAATTAGCCTGACCGGCACTGACAACTGATCACTGACCACTGGAAAGCTAGAGGCTAGTCATCATGCTGCACACATTCGTCTCTTACGTTGAAGACCTGCCCGGCGTGCTCACCCGCGTCGCCTCGCTCTTCCGCCGCCTCAACATCAACATCAACTCGCTCACCGTGGGCCGCAGCGAGCGCCCCGGCCTCTCGCGCCTCACCCTGGTCTGCGAGGCCTCCGCCGAAGCCGGTCACCGCATCCGCGCCAGCCTGTATAAGCTGGAAAATGTCGTCGATGTGGACGACATTGCCCAGGCTCCGAACGTTACCCGCGAGCTGGCCCTCATCAAGGTTGCCGCCACGCCACGCACCCGCTCCCAGGTCTTCGAACTGGTCGAGGTCTTTCGCGCCCGCATCGTCGACCTGGCCCCGGAATCGCTCATGATCGAGATGACCGGCGTCGAAAGCAAGATCGAAGGCCTCATCCAGGTACTCCATGAAGGCGAGGGCCAGGTGCTCGAAATCTGCCGCAGCGGCAAACTGACCATGCGCCGCGGCCACCACACCAGCAGCGTCCTCAAGGCCATGGGCTCCGCTCCCGACGAGCCAGCCGAACCGTCTTCGGAAGCTATTGAAGACAGCGTGGCCCCCGAACAGGAATGACGCCGGGTTTGTCATCCTGAGCTCTCACTGATGCTGTCCTCCTGAGTAGAGTCGAAGGAGCTGCGGTTGCTCTTCGGCCCATCGATGCCGGATCGAACACAAAATTGTGGGCCGAGCAGCAACCGGCCCGCTCCACGGAATTTCAACCAAGCAAAGGAAAACCGAGAAAATCATGGCCAAGACTTATTACGATCACGATGCCGACCTCTCTCTCATCCAAGCCAAGAAGGTAGCCATCATCGGCTACGGCTCGCAAGGGCACGCTCATGCCCTCAACCTCAAGGACTCCGGCGTCCACGTCAAAGTGGGCCTGCCCGCCACGGAAGCGGAGTCCGTTGCCAAGGCGCGGAAGGCGGGCTTCGAAGTGGTCCCGCCGGCTGAAGCGACGAAGTGGGCCGATGTGGTGATGATCCTCGCGCCCGACCAGATACAGGCCAAGTTGTATGCCGAAGAGATCGGCCCCAACCTCACCGCCGGCAAGATGCTCATGTTCGCCCACGGCTTCAATATCCACTTCAAGACCATCGTCCCCGCCGCGGACATCGACGTGGGCATGGCGGCGCCCAAGGCCCCCGGCCACCGCGTCCGCGAGATCTTCATCGAGGGCGGCGGCGTGCCCGGCCTCATCGCCATCCACCAGGACGCCACCGGCAAGGCCCACGCCCTCAATCTCAGCTACCTCAAGGGCATCGGCTGCACCCGCGCCGGAGTCCTCGAGACCACATTCAAAGAGGAGACCGAGACCGACCTCTTCGGCGAGCAGGCCGTGCTCTGCGGCGGCATCAGCGCCCTCATCAAGGCCGGCTTTGAGACCCTGGTCGAAGCCGGCTATCAGCCCGAAAGCGCCTACTTCGAGTGCATGCACGAGCTCAAGCTGATCGTGGACCTGATCTATCGCGGCGGCCTGGCCTACATGCGCTACTCCATCTCCGACACCGCCGAGTTTGGCGACTACGTCAGCGGTCCACGCGTCATAAACGAAGAGAGCCGCAAGGCCATGAAGCAGATTCTGGCGGAGATCCAGGACGGTAGCTTCGCAAAAAGGTTCCTCGCCGACCAGAACTCCGGCCGCAAGGAGTTTTTAGCCTTCCGCGAAGCCGAAGCCAGGCATCCGGTCGAGATCATCGGCAAAACCCTCCGCGCCTCGATGCCCTTCCTCGACCCCGTCACGGTCGAAGAAGTCGCAAAGAACCGGTAAGCATTTCGCCGCGCTGCATAAAATCCGGCTCTGCATAGCGATCACATGCAGGGCCGGATTTTTTACGCCAAACTGTTGGCCCACAAACAGATAGTCTCGGCGGAAAACTGTTGCATGAAACAATGTAATAGTGTACTATGTTTCATGTAACGAGAGGTTCGGCATGAGAGCAGCAGTCACAGAACGGGTGCGCAAGCATCGCGAGCAGTTGCGGGCTGAGGGGTTGAAGCCGGTGCAGATCTGGGTTCCTGATACCAGGTCGGCGAGCTTTCGCCAGAAGTGCGAGCGGGAATCCCTGTCGCTTGTCGCCGAACCGCTGGAGGCAGAGACGCTTGATTGGATTGCCGAAGTCTCGGATACGGATGGATGGGTATGAAACGCGGCGATCTGATCCCTGTAGTTTTGGCGGGAACGTACGGAAAACCACGGCCAGCGCTGGTGATTCAGTCGGACTTATTTACGAAGCATCCTTCCGTCACGGTTTTGCCCGTCACCTGCGAACTGCGCCCCATCGAGACCTTTCGCATTGCTGCTGAGCCGAGCAAAAAGAACGGACTGCGCGCCCCGTCGCAGATTATGGTGGACAAGGCTCACACCATTCCGCGTGATAAGGCAGGCGAACCGTTCGGCGAACTGGAGCGGCGGACTCTGACGGCTGTCGACCGGGCACTGGCTGTTTTTCTCGGGTTGGGTTAACCGTTTCAGCCTAACTGCTGCATAAATTATCCCAACCAAAACAGGAAAGGAGCGGCATTACTTCTTATCCAGCCGGAACGCCGCTGCTTGAAAATCTCCGCGGAAGCCTTCGTCCATCTCGAGCCCATGATGCATCCACCACGCACCGCTGGCCACGGCCGGCGTTCCCTCGCGCGCCTTGCCTTCGATGGGGCTCAGCGCATACTCCGCCGACGGGTCCAACCCCTTCAGCTTGAGCGTGGGAAATCCCCAACCCTTCTGCGTGGAATGAATAAACGCAAACACCACCGCCTGGCTCTTATCCTCCCGCACCCTCTCGTTGGCTGAAAACTCGCTTCCGTTGCGCGGGGAGATCAGCCGGTACAGGTCGCCCTGCACGATGGTCGCCTGCAACTGGTGGTAAGCCGCAATCAGCCGTTTGGCCAGGGCTGTCTCTTCGTCGCTCCACTTGTTGATGTCGGCGCTAATCCCCAGCGAGCCCTGCATCGCGCTCAGCATCCGGTAAGACATCGACGTCGACCGCTTATTCAGCCAGTCCGGTGTATCCGTCTCCCAGGTGGTCATGATCAGCGGCGTGTAAGCGTAGGTGAATCCATCCTGCAGCGTCAAACCGTCGAAGGCATCGCCATCGTCGGAGATCGCAACCTCGTCCACATAGCGCAAAATTCCCAGGTCCACGCGACCCCCGCCGCCCGAGCAGGACTCGATCTCCAAATTCGGGTGCCTCTTGCGCAGCTCGGCCAGAATCGCATACATGTTCTGTACGAATTCAACGTAAACCCGCTTCTGCTCCGCGGCGGGAAGCTGATCCCACCCCGGCTCGCTCCAGTTGCGGTTGTAGTCCACTTTTATATACGTAATGTCGTTTTCGGTCAGCAGCTTGTCAAGGAACCCAAGCACAAAGGCGCGCACATCCGGACGCGCCAGATTCAGCACCAGTTGGTTGCGCTGCTCCGAGCGGGGACGGCCGGGAAAGTTCAGCACCCAATCCGGATGCTTTCTGTAGAGATCCGAGTCAGGGTTCACCATCTCCGGTTCAACCCACAGCCCGAAATCCATCCCCAGCGCGTGAACCTTGTCGATCAGCGGCTTGAGCCCGTGCGGAAACTTTCCCTTGTTCACGTACCAGTCGCCCAGGCCCGCGTGGTCGTCCTTGCGCTGCCCAAACCACCCGTCATCCACCACAAACCGGTCGACCCCCAGGGTAGCCGCCTTCTCCGCCAGTGCAATCTGCCCGGCCTCGTTCACGTTGAACGTCGTCGCATCCCACGAGTTGTAGATCACTGGCCGCACCTTCGGCAGCGCCTGGCCTGCCGTCGCGGCCGTCCGCGGCAAGATGCGCTCCAGCTCAAACCGGTGCAGCAGCCGCGAAGCCCCGCCCAGCCCGTTCGACGAGTACCCCGCATAGAAAATCGGCGTCTCCAGCGATTGCCCCGGATGCAGCACGTAGCCGAAGTCGAAGGGATTGAATCCGCCGGTGACCCGCACCGCGTTCATCTGGTCCTGCTCCACCGTGATTCTCCACGACCCGCTCCAGCCCAGCGCTCCAAACCACACCTCGCCGTGCTCCTCGTCGGTCTTGCCTGCCTGAAGCGCAAACCAGGGATTTGCCTGGTGCCCCGTCGAACCCCTCCGGCTCTCAATCACCCGCGCCCCCGGATGCACCTCTTCCTGGGTCAGCGTCCACTCACCGGACCAACGCCCGGTCAGATAGTTCAGCGTGTAGGCTCCCGCCGGCAGCGCCCACGCCGCGGCCGCGGCCTGCTCCACCGTCACCGCCTGTGCCTCGCGATTCTCGATCTTCGCCGACCGCGCCAGAATCCCGCTCTTCGGATCCATCTCGTAGTGCAAGGTCACATAAATCCCGCGCCGGATGTCCTTGAGCACCACGTCGAAGCCGTGCGGCGCCTCGCTATAGCTCTCGTAGCGCAGCACCAGGTCGCGGTTCCCGTCGGCAAAGCTCACCTTCAGCGCCGGCTCCACAAACAGCCCCGCGCCCCACCCCGCGTACTCCTGCGGCGTCGTCGTATAGGACGAGTCGAACGAGGCCCACTCCTCCATCGCCCTGGCCGGCGGAAATACATCCGTCGCCTCCAGCCGTCCGCCCCAGTAAAGCTGCTCCAGTTCCCCGCGCTCATTCACGCCAAACACATAGGAAACCCCGCCCCCATCCAACCGGAAGACCTTGCTGGCGGCATCGAAGCTGGCCACGGCGGGCTGTGCAAATCCAACCACAGTGGCGGCAAGCAATACAACAACTACTGACAAGGTTTTCAACATGGACGATCTCCTTAATCCCGTTCCAAATCCGCCCCATCATACCATCCGTCCTGACCAATACCCCCAATCCGATGTGTTTTAATCGGAGTTGGCTCACATCTCTCTCCGATGAAATAGGCGCATGGCGACTTCTACCGCCCACAAGGCACAACCGGAACAAAAGATAACCTCGCGCCGGCTGCTTTCCGTCATCATTCTGGCAGCTCTGGCCATCCGCCTGGTGGTGGTCTGCTTCACCTATCGCGGCCTGCCCGACGCGGACAAATTCTACGAGCAGTTCGGCTGGGAGATCGGCTGGGTGGCGCGCGCCCTGGCCGCCGGCCATGGATTCTCCTCGCCGTTCTTCCCCTGGAGCGGGCCCACCGCGCTGGTGCCGCCGCTCTATACCTTCCTGCTGGCCGCCGTCTTCCGTATCTTCGGCATCTACTCGCTCACCTCGGGATTCGTCATCCTCTCCATCAACAGCCTGCTCAGTTCCCTCACCTGCATCCCCATCTACTTCAGCGCCAAATACTCTCTCGGCGCGCGCGGCGCAAAATTCGCAGCCTGGGCCTGGGCCTTCTATCCCTTTGCCATTTACTTCTCCGCGGGCCGCGTCTGGGAGTACTCTCTGACCGCGCTGCTGTTCACCACCTGCTTTTGCATCGCGCAGCGCATTCACTCCACCGCCAACCCCCTCGCCTGGCTCGGCTGGGGCCTGCTCTACGGCGTCACGGCGCTGTCCAACCCCTCCGTGCTTTCCATGCTGCCGTTTCTGCTGGCTTTGGCGCTCTATAGGGTGCGACGGTCCGGCCGCCGCTGGCTGCTCAACGCCACGCTCACCGCCCTGGCCGTGCTGGCCGTCGTCACGCCGTGGACCATCCGCAACTATCGCGCCCTCGGCATCCTCTGTCCCGTCCGCGACAACTACTGGCTGGAGTTCTACGCCGGCAACTTCGGCGACACCTCCGACCCCAACCCGTCCTCGGCCCACCCCGCATCGAACGCTGTTGAAATGCAGAAATTCCTCTTCATGGGCGAGCCGGCCTATCTGGCTGAGAAGCACACCCTGGCCGTCGCTTACGTCAGCCATCATCCACTGTTTTTCGCGTATGTCTCGCTCCGCCGCGTCATCTATTATTGGAGCGGCTTCTGGAGCTTCTCCGCGGAATACATGAATCGTGAGCCGTTTGAGCTGCCCAACCTGTTCTTCTGCGGCGGCATAACGCTCCTCATGCTGCGCGGCGCCCGCCGCTTCTGGCGCCAGAACCGCGCCGCCGCCCTGCCTTATCTGGTGCTCATCGCCGTCTTCCCGCTGACTTATTACATAACCCATCCGCTGATGGATTACCGCCAGCCCATCGAGCCGGCCATTATTGTGCTAGCCACCGCCGGCGCCGCAACCCGCTCAACGATTACCCCTATTGATTCAGCTTGTTAACTGTACAGTACTAAAGTTTTCTTATTACTAAAATAACCTTTGCTTGATGACACGCAATGTCTGTAAGGTATCTCCACAATCAATTTGGGTGGCCTGCCCGCCTATCTCGCCGCGAGGGGTCAAAAAGGAGCACGTCATGGTATCCAGCAATTGCCTCTCCGGTTGGGTGAAGTCTTCTCGTCTTCACTTGAATGCGTTCAGCTTTTTCAGCCATTTTCTCTTCCTCGCATTTTTGGCCAGCAGCACGTCAGCATCGGCCACAACGGTGGCTACCCCGACCTTCAGTCCTGCGGCAGGCACGTATACCTCGACGCAGACGGTGACCATCAGCGATACGACCTCGGGTGCGTCGATCTACTACACCACCAACGGAAATACGCCGACGACCGCCTCGACCCACTATAGCTCACCGGTATCGGTGTCGGTTACACAGACGCTGAAGGCCATCGGAACACACAGCGGCGATACGAACAGCGCGGTTGGTTCTGCGAAGTATACCATCCAAGTTGCCACGCCAGCCTTCAGCCCCGGGGCCGGAACGTATACCTCGGCGCAGACGGTGACCATCAGCGATTCCACCTCAGGCGCAACCGTCTACTACACCACCAACGGAAGTACGCCGACGACCAGTTCCGCGGTGTATTCGAGCGCGATCACTGTCTCTGCCACAGAGACTCTTAAAGCCCTTGCCACGCACAGCGGCGATACAAACAGCGCGGTGGGTTCGGCGGTTTACACCATCCAGGTAGCCACGCCGGTTTTCAGTCCAGGCGAAGAGGGGATATACGCGCCGCAGTCGGTTACCATCAGCGACACCACCTCGGGCGCCACGATCTATTACACGGTTGCCTATTCCGAAACCGGAACTACACCGACGACTGCGTCCACCCAATATACCGGTGCGTTCGTGGTCAATCCCCAGGCAGGGAGCGGAGACTTCGGCATCGTAACTTTGGAGGCCATCGCCGTACATAGCGGCGATACGAACAGTGCGGTTGGCACGGTGGATTACCAGTTCGTGACACCTTCCCCGGCCTTCAGTCCGGCCGCCGGTACCTACACCTCGGCGCAGACGGTGACCATCAGCGATTCGCTCTCAGGCTCGACCATCTACTACACCACCAACGGAACCGCGCCGTCGACCAGCTCGGCGGTCTATAGCACGCCGATCACCGTGTCGGCATCAGAGACGCTGGAGGCCATCGCCGATAATGTACCGGGCGGCTGGTCGGTAAGCTATGCGAGTACTGCGGCTTACACCATCAACCTGCCGGGCACGGCTGCGCTATGGGGCTGGATGGGCGGCAGCAGCAGCACGGTGACAGGCTGCTCAGCCTCGCCCGACTGCGGCCAGCCCGGCGTGTACGGCACAGAGGGTACCTTTGCTTCCGGCAACATTCCCGGAGGCCGCGACAGCGCATCGAGCTGGACCGATAACAGCGGAAATCTCTGGCTCTTCGGGGGCGAAGGCATCGATGCCAATGGAGATGCTGACGGCTTTGTCAATCTCAACGACCTTTGGGAGTTCAATCCATCCACCAAGGAATGGGCGTGGATGGGCGGAAGCAGTACGGTCAGCAGCGGCGGCGTGGCCGGAGTGTATGGCACGGAGGGAACGCCGGCCGCCGGAAACATTCCCGGAAGCCGCTCATGGCCGGCTACTACCAGGACCGATAGCAGCGGCAATATCTGGTTCTTTGGCGGCTACGGCTACGGCGCCAGCGGAGGTATAAGCGAACTCAATGACCTGTGGAAGTTCAATCCGTCCACCAAGCAATGGGCGTGGATGAGCGGAAGCACCACTGGCAACCAGTCTGGTGTGTACGGCACGGAGGGAACGCCTGCTTCCGGCAACATTCCCGGAGGACGCGATAGCGCTCCGGGCTGGATCGACAGCAGCGGAAATATCTGGCTCTTTGGCGGCGAAGGATACGGAAGCAGCTCCTCCTGGACCGTTCTCAACGACCTTTGGAAGTACAGTCCTTCGTCAAACGAATGGACGTGGATGGGCGGAAACGGCACCGGCGACCAGTCTGGAACGTACGGCACGCTGGGAACGCCCGCTTCCGGCAACATTCCCGGATCCCGCACGAATCCTTCGAGCTGGATGGACAGCAGCGGAAACCTCTGGCTCTTTGGGGGCTGGGGATACGATTCCGGCGGAGCTGTGGGCTGGCTCAACGACCTGTGGAAGTACAATCCATCCACGAACCAATGGACCTGGATAGCCGGAAGCAGCACGGAAGGCAGCAAGAGCGGCCAGCCCGGAGTCTACGGCACCTTGGGAACGCCCGCTGCCGGGAACATTCCCGGAGGCCGCCAGAGCGCAACGAACTGGACCGATAGCAGCGGAAATTTCTGGCTCGCTGGGGGCTGGGGCTTCACGGCCGGCGACGTCCAGGGCTATCTCAACGACGTTTGGGAGTACATTCCTTCCACAAACCAATGGGCGTGGATGGGCGGAAGCAGCTCCGATAACCAGTCCGGTGTTTACGGAACGTTGGGAACGCCTGCTTCCGGAAACATTCCCGGAGGCCGCACGAATCCCGCGAGTCTGACCGATGGCAGCGGAAATTTCTGGCTCTTTGGCGGCCAGGGCTACGATATCAACGGCAATTTTGGCGAACTCAACGACCTGTGGGAATATCAGCCCTATGCAGTCACGGCCACGCCTACCTTCAGCCCGGCGGCCGGAACGTATTCCTCGGCGCAGACGGTGACCATCAGCGATGGGACCTCGGGCGCGACCATCTACTACACCACCAACGGAACCACGCCCACGACCAGTTCGTCGGTCTATTCCAGCGCGATTCCTGTCTCTGCCTCCGAGACGCTGGAGGCCCTCGCCACGCATAGCGGCGATTCGAACAGCGCGGTAGCTACGGCGGCCTATACCATCAACTTGTCGGTGGCGGCCACGCCTACCTTCAGCCCGGCGGCCGGAACGTATTCCTCGGCGCAGACGGTGACCATCAGCGATGGGACCTCGGGCGCGACCATCTACTACACCACGAACGGAACTACGCCCACGACCAGTTCAACGGTGTATTCGAGTGCCATCACTGTCTCTGCAACAGAGACGCTGGAGGCTATCGCCACTGCCAGCGGCTATACGCAGAGTGCGGTGGGTTCGGCGGCCTATACCATCACCGGGACTGTAGCCACACCGACCTTCAGCCCAGTGGCCGGGACGTATGGCCCGGCGCAGACGGTTACCATCAGCGATGGAACCTCAGGCGCAACCATCTACTACACCACCAACGGAACCACGCCCACGACCAGTTCGACGGTGTATTCCAGCGCGATAACCGTCTCATCCACAGAAACGTTGGAGGCCCTCGCCACCAAGGCGGGCTATACGAATAGCGCGGTGGGTTCGGCGGCCTATACCATCAACGGGCCCGCAGCCACGCCAACCTTCAGCCCGGCGGCCGGTGCGTATGGCCCGGCGCAGACGGTGACCATCAGCGATTCCACCTCAGGCGCGACCATCTACTACACCACCAACGGGAGTACACCGACGACCAGTTCGACGGTTTATTCCAGCGCGATCACTGTCTCTGCAACAGAGACGCTGGAGGCCATCGCCACAGCTCCCCTTTATACGCAAAGCGCGGTGGGTTCGGCGGCTTACACCATCAACGGGGCGGTAGCCACGCCGACCTTCAGCCCGGCGGCAGGGACGTATGCCTCGGCGCAGACGGTAACCATCAGCGATGGGACCTCGGGCGCGACCATCTACTACACCACCAACGGAACTACGCCGACAACCAGCTCGTCCGTCTATAGCTCAGCCATCACGGTTTCGGCTACTGAGACGCTAGAGGCCATCGCCACCAAGACCGGCTATTCGCAGAGCGCCGTAGGTTCGGCCGCGTATACCATCAACGGGCCCGCGGCCACGCCAACCTTCAACCCGGCGGCCGGAACGTATTCATCGGCGCAGACGGTAACCATCAGCGATGGGACCTCGGGCGCAACCATCTACTACACCACCAACGGAACCACGCCGACGACTAGTTCGACGGTTTATTCCAGTGCGATCACTGTCTCCGCCACAGAGACGCTGGAGGCCATCGCCACAGCTTCTCTCTATACGCAAAGCGCGGTGGGTTCGGCGGCTTACACCATCAACTCGGGCTCAGCCACCACCGAGACTCTGCTGACCACGCAAACACCTGTGACACTGGACGCCACCAACACCGGCACTCCCGGCGAGCAAGGCATGTACTTCACCAGCGATGTTGCCGGGCAGATTAACGCAATCCGCTTCTGGAAGGACAGCAATGAAACGGGCACGCACACAGGAAACATCTGGAGCTCGACCGGGACGCTGCTGGCCTCAGTGGCATTCACGGGAGAAACTTCGTCGGGTTGGCAACAAGAGAGCCTGACTACTCCTTACGCGATCGCGGCAAATACGACGTATGTCGTGTCGGTCAACACCAACAGCGCGCACGTGTATACGCAATACGGGATGATGAGTGCAGTTACAAACGAGGATTTGAGCACCATTTCCAACTCCACCATCAACGGCAGCGGTTACTCAGGCACGGCTGGAACGTTCCCGTCGACCTGGTGGTATGGCGCCAACTATTTCCGCGACGTGGTCTTCCAGCCGACAGGCGGTCTGCCGGCAGCCACGCCGTCCTTCAGTCCGGCGCAGGGCACTTATTCCTCGACGCAGACGGTAACCCTCAGCGATGCGACGCCTGGCGCCACAATCTACTACACCACCAACGGAACGACACCGACGACCGGCTCGACGAAATACACCGGCGCGATCACTGTCTCTGCCACGGAGTGGGAAACGGTGCAGGCCGTCGCTGTAGCTTCTGGCTACAGGCAAAGCCTGATGGGTTCGGCGGGGTATACCGTTGGTTTAAGCGACGCCGAGTCTCTACTTACCACGCAAACTCCATCGTCAACGGGTAACCTCCAGACAAACTACCCCAATGAGCTGGGCACCGTCTTCACCAGCGATATTGCCGGGGAGATCCGCGCAATCCGCTTCTGGAAGGACATCGCGGATGTGGGCACGGTGGACACAGGAAATATATGGAACTCGTCCGGGACGTTGCTGACCTCAGTGGTATTTAACAATGAAACGGCGTCCGGCTGGCAGAAACAGAGCCTGCCTACTCCGCTGTCGATCGCGGCAAACACGCAGTATGTCGTGTCGGTCAACGCCGGCAATTCGTTCGACGACACTCCGGGAGGGATGTCGGCTACTATCGTAAATCAGGATTTGAGCAGCGCCGACCTGGCGTCTGGCGGCTCCGGCTACGAAGGCCTTCTCTCAAACAGCCCAGGAACATTCCCGGGGTATCCAAGCGGCGGCATCAACTATTTCCGCGACGTGGTCTTCACGCCGGGAAGCGGTAGTCTTCCCATCGCGGCTACGCCGAGCATCAGCCCGGCGGGCGGGACGTATACCACCGTACAGTCGGTGACCATCAGCGATTCGACGCCAGGCTCCACGATCTACTACACCATCGATGGAGTTGGACCATCGACCTTCTCGCCGGTTTATTCCGGGGCGATCAATGTCTCCGCCAACGAGACTGTGATGGCCATCGCCGCGGCTTCAGGTTATGCGCAGAGCGGAGAGGCTTCGCAGACGTATATCATCAACCTGCCGGTGGCAGCTACGCCAACCTTCAGCCCGGGAGCCGGTACGTATAGCTCCGCGCAGACGGTGACCATCAGCGATACCACTTCAGGCGCGACGATCTACTACACCACCAATGGAACACAACCGTCGGTCTACTCGACCAAGTACACCGGCGCATTCTCTGTCTCTACCACGCAGACGGTAAACGCCATCGCCGTAGCTACCGGCTATAACCAGAGCGCAACGGGGTCGGCGATTTATAACATCGGTTCTACCCAGGCAGCCACGCCGACCTTCAGTCCCGCGGCCGGCACATATACCTCGCAACAGACGGTGACCATCAGCGATACGACCTCGGGCGCGACCATCTTCTATACCCTCGACGGAAGCACGCCCACTTATCCGGTCACCGGCACGACGCAGCAATACTACGCACCGTTCCCTGACGATGCCACGGAGACGGTGAATGCCATCGCCACGGCTCCCGGCTATCTGGACAGCAACGTGGGTTCGAGGACGTATACCATCAACAACCCGGCTGGAACCTGCCAGGGCATCGACCTGGGAACGTCCTATGGATCCAACAATGCAAGCCTGAATGGATTTATTCCGTTCCCATCCACCAATACCTTCAACACCAACATCTCAAACGCAGCTATTGACCCGAATTCGGCTACGATCCTGGCCGCGGACGCAGTATCCGATGCTTTGCATCCCTCATTCGGGACCGGAGTCACAGGAGGCTATGACTACGTGGTCGTAGACACTACTCAGACTCCCGCCATTCAGATGGATATATATGGCTACGCCAACAACAGCGATTATGTTGTAACTCCGATTCCCGCCAACTATCCCGGCGATAACTTCACCCCCGACTGCGAGGGCTGGCCGACTGCTTACATCGGCGACCAGATCGATCTGGTGCTCGACCGCGCGCAATGCTGGATCTACGAGCTTTACAACGCGCACCGCTGCAACGGCGTGTACTATATCGAGAACGAAGTGATTTGGGATATGAAAAACTACAATAACCGTCCCTGGGGATGGACTTCGACAAGCGCCTCCGGGCTTGCCAAGTTCCCACTCGAAGTGCGTTACGACGAAGTAGCCGCAGGGGCAATCAATCACGCGCTATTCTTTGAAACTCCCAATACTCTGGGAGATTCCAATGGCGGGTATTGGGTGCAGCCGGCCACTCATGCGGCGAGTTCTAACACGACCGCCAATCTGGTCACCATTGGGTCGCGTCTGCGGTTGAAATCCAGCTTTAGCATCACTGGCTTCTCCGCCGTCAACCAGGTCATCTTGAAAGCGCTGCAGGAGTATGGGATGATCGATGTTGACAATAGCGGCTCCAGCGGCCAGTGGTTTCTCGATGGCGTATCCAACCCGAACTTCAGCAACGATGACCTGGCCAATCTGAAGGCGATCGGCTCCTCAAACTTCGATATCATCCAGGCGACTCCGGAGTTCCCGGGTCTGGATGCCTCGTCGGCATATACCAGCGCAAATCCCCAATATACCGGGGTTCTGCCGGTGATCAACAGCTTTACCTCAACGGCAACAAGCGTAAGCGCCGGGACCGCGGTCACCTTCGACTACAGCGTAAGCAACGACTCCTACGATTACATCGACATGATTGGCCCGGTCAGGCTTACCTCCGGCAGCGGAAGCGTGACCATCTACCCCACGACAACCCAGACTTATACGTTGTATTCAACGAGCAATGAGGGCCAGGCCGTGAGCACGCCTATTACAGTCAAGGTGACCGGCTCGGTGGTGGTTCCGCCGGTCTTTGCCCCGCCGGGCGGTACTTATACCGATCAGCCGACGGTGACCATCAGCACGCCGAGTTCTCCGTATGCGTCGATTTACTTCACCACAGACGGAACCACGCCAACTTATCCCATGACCGGCACGACGCAGGAATACCCAGCCATCCAAAACTGGGGCGCGGTTCCGGTCAATGTCTCAGTCAGCCCGACGACGCTGTCGGCCATCGCCGTAGTTAACGGCTATGCGGAGCCCAGCACAGTGAGTACGGCGACTTACTACACCGGCACTGGGACGACAGCCAACACGCCAACCTTTACCCCGCCGGCCGGGACGTATTCAACCGCGCAGACGGTGATTATCAGCGCATTCACCCCCGACACCGACGGCACGGGTTCGACGGTCTACTACACCACCGACGGAACCGATCCGGCCAACTCTTCAACCGCAGTTCAGTATGTCGTTCCGATCGTTGTCTCCGCCACGCAGACGGTGAGGGCCATCGCCGAAGAACCGGGCTATAACAACAGCGCGGAGAGCTCGGCAACTTACACCATCAACTAAGCGCCGCCAACGTCAGCTTGACTGAAAACGAAAGAGCCCGGGCGATTGCCCGGGCTCTTTCGCCTTTGCCGCGCCCTGCGGGGCACACTCATTTGGAGATGGATAGGCCGGTTAGAACCCGTCTAAGAACTTGATTTTGGACGGATGGTGCGGACTTTCGTCCCTTTCGACGGATAAGAATACTGCCCGTGCGCTTCCTGCTTCGCCGGCTCGCTATTCCGCCGTGCTTCCACATACTTCAGCACCGCCTCGTAGCGCTGCGCAGCCGCTGAAAACCGTCCCACCATCTCCGCGGTCTTCACCAAAAACCCCGGATTCTTCTCCCGGATCGCTTCCACGATGGGCGCAAACTTGGCCAGCAGAAAAAACCCTTCAGCATTGCAGTCCACAAACAGCTCCGCTGAAACCGCCCCGTGCAGCACCATCGCCGCAGCCATCTCCCAGTAAGTGAGCACCTGCCGCAGCCAGGCATTGTGCGGGTCTGCGGGATTTTCGGCCACGGCAAAATACTCCTCCGCCGTCGCCGGCCAGAACTCCCCCGTCATCCACGCGCGAGCCTGGCGCATCACCGCTTCGGTGCGCAATTCGTAGAGCTTGAGAACAATTTCAGCATCGGCAGGCGTTGCAAGCATGCGTTCCATTCAAATATCTCCGTAGCCCCATATTAACGGATTCAGCCCCCGAGCGTTGCGTAAATGTAACCGGGATTGCAGATTATGGAGCGCCGGCGCGTTCTCCAGGCAAATGAAAAGCCTCGATTGAGCAGGCTTTAGCGGATGCCGGCTGGTAGCGATAAAATGCCGAGAGGTCAGGAATGCGCCAGGAACGGCATCATTGTGCCGAGCTGATCCTGATGGATATCACACGATGCGAATGCGAAGGAACGCGCCATCTCAGTGAGTTCCGGCAACGAGTGCTCGGCAAGACGGCGCAGAACAAAATCGAGCGCTGGAACGTCGAAGTCCCGCGCAACCTCCCGCATCCACTGATCACGGTAGTCGGCTAAAACATCGGTTTCGGCCAACATCATGTGGACGCTCTGCGTAAACGGCTTTTCCAGCTCTTTATACCGGCGCATGAACCCGGCGATCTGCGATGATTCGAGAAAGCGGCGCCACGGCGAATCCGGGCGCACGGTCAGAATCCCCATATCGCGGAGATCCTTGTAACACCACATGGACCAGCTCCAGCCTTTCTCCTCAAAGATCGAAACCATGTCTCGCGTGATGGCGAGTTGCGCCGCGAAGGACTGGGGCAGGCTTCGAAATACTCCGAATTCTCCCACCATCACGGGACGGGCAATTCGCCGCTGATCGTACTTTCCGTCGAGCGTCTTCTCCAACGCTGCGCGGTCGAAGTTCTTTCCATCGACGACCGCGGGGTAACTGGCAAGGCTCGCAAACCCGGCATATTCTGAGAAGTAATGGTGAAGCGACGGCATCACTTGCGGATCGGCAAACAATTCGTCGCGCAGGCTGGCGATGTCTTTGGCCCAGAGGTTGGGGTCAAGCAGGATGAGGTGATCGGGGTCCACCCTGCGAATAGCTTGAATGGTTTTGAGGTAAAACTCGTTGAGCAAGGGAACATTCGTGGTCACCGGCTCACAGAGCAGGTTGTAGCCGGCGATGGTTGCATCGCCTCTGTAGCGCCGGGCAATTTCAGTCCAGAGAGCGACGCTCCGGTCCATGAACTCGCGATGGTACCAGAGATAGGTTTCGCCGTAGGCGCTGCCAGCATTCTGATCCCTGGCCTGTGCGCCGGGCGCGGCGTGAAGGTCGAAGATTACCCATAGATTGTATTTTCGGCAAAGGTTGATTACGCGATCGAGTTGGCAGAAACCGCTCTCGATCCATTGGCCGGGCGCCAGATCGTCCTCAAAATGCCGGTAATTGAATGGAAGGCGGACAACATTGAATCCCTGCTGCGCCAGAAACGAAATATCCGCATCGGCGATGAAGGCCTGGTCAAAAGCGTTGAAGAAGGCAGTATAGGCTTCGTCTCCGAGCACCTTTCTGAACTGCTCGCGGATCTTCCATTCGGTCCAGGGCAGGCCGATCATGTAATCCTCGATCAGCATCCAGCCTCCGAGGTTGACGCCTCGCAAACGAACCGGCCGGCCGCCCTCCACAATGTCGAGGCCCCTGGCCTGAAGAACTTCCCGCCCGGGTGCTGTGCTGGCCAGTGCATGCAGGACTCCGGGCATTCCCACACTTCCAACTGCACTCGCGGCCAACGATGTTTGAACAAACGAACGTCGATTCATGATCTTCTCCTTCAACTTCTCATCCTGGCCGGCAGATTTCTAGAGAACGACCTGCACTGTTCCTCTGCCGGCGAACTCAATGTACGTGCGGCCATCCTGTTCGTGCCGCTCAAAGCGCACCGGTTTGCCATCCGCACCGGTAATTCGCGGCAACGAAGAAAGATTGCGGAATATCAATATGTTCTTGCCAAATGTATCGAGCTGGTAAGAAACAGATTTTCGAATTCGCGTAACCGCAAGCAGCCGGACGGTGGAGGCAACCAGAAGCGGTTCCAGCCTGGCGGGTGTTCCCATCCGCACGCGCAGAGTGTTCGCGCCTTCATGCAGAGCACCCTCCGGAACCTGCAGAGTGTTTTGCAGGCTCTTTCCGTTTACCGTGACACTTTCAAGCGGCCCATCGCCTTCGAAACTGATGTCGATCAGCGCGCCCCGGTATTCGTATTGTTCGATCCGGTCAAGGTAACGCGTGGGCCGGACAGCGATGCCGAAAGGCAGTTTACGCACGCCAAAGGCCGCCATGGTTCCATACCATGGACCGGAGGTAAAGGTTTCGGGGCGAATATCGTGGTAAAGGTTGCCATCCGGATAGTCCGTCATCTCCTTCATCGTGTACGGCATGGGCAGGTACTTGCCCGCTGGGTAGCTCTGCTGCGCCGCATAGTCGATCATGGCCATAATCTCCCGCTCGTCGGTAATATCCGTGTCCAGCGCGGAAAGGATCGAGAAATAGGCCGCAAGATAGTATCCCCTGGGGTTGGCGCGCATCTGCCGGAACAGTGCCGCGTCGATGGAAGCCATCTCCCATGGCCGCGGCACAAACGGAGGGACTGACAGCGCCCACTCGTAGTCGGCAACGTCGCTGGGATCGACTTGACCGTAAGGGCCGGCAGGCACGGGGTGATAGTCCTTCGAGATCAGAGTTCCAAACGCGGGCAGCCCATCATGCTTGTCATCGAGCCAGGGTTGAAGTTTGACGGCGAGCGCTTCAGCCTTGCGGCGATAAACTTCAGCTTTCTCACCCTGCTCGGCCGCGCTCAGCATGAGATAGGAGGAATACGACAACAAGTTGATATAGAGATCGTAGGAACGGCGAATGGTTTCTCCGTGATAGAAGACCGGCCACTGTTGGCCAGGAAATCCGACTGCGTTGTCCCAGCCATAATCGCGTGATCCATAGAGCGGCGTTTCCGAATGATAGTAGCGTCCGAAAAGCCCTTGTGAAGGATCGAAGCAGCGGCGTTCCACCCAGTCCATGGCATCTTCCAGCGTGGCCAGGTTCTCGCCGTCGAGGAACGACTTATCTCCGCTCTGGGTCCAATAGGAAAAGGCGGAGAGTATCGCGTAGAATGCTCCGTCTTCCTCCCACTTGGTGATCTTCCCGTTGACCAGTTGGCCGAACATGCGCCCACGGGGCTCTTCATCCTGAATGACGGTGGGATTGGCCAACTCGAATCCATTCCAGCGGCGCAGCGGGTCGACCCACCCGGCACTCGCCAGAAGAGGATAGGTCATGCCGCCGTTGCGCACCCAGATGAGATAGTAGATGGACTTGGCCGTGTCGCGCTGTGCGCCTTCAGGGTCTTGCATGGAAAGCAGGAAACGCTTGTTGACGTCGAGTAGCTTCTGAAGTTGGGGCAGATTGCGCAGGCGAATATTGCCGTGGCTGGTGGCCTCAGAGAGGAGTGATTCATTGCATTTGAGAATTTCTGCCAGCGGCTGTGCGGCCAGTGTTTGCGCCGTGGCGGAGATGTGTTCAGTCGCGAGGCCGCCGGCAAGGAACAGAGCCTGGCCGGCTTCAAGCTGTGCCCGGGCGTACGTGCTGCGGCCTTCATCGAGGGCGATTTGGTGCAGGAATGCACCGGCGCCGGGGGCGATGGCGGCCACCAAAGCCAGGTCCTTGCCGCGATCGCTCAACTGTGTGCTGAACAGGCGTTGGGATCGCTCCAGTATCCGGCTCGATTTGTCCGTCTTGATATCTACCTGTCCGGGTTGCTCGAACCAGAGCAGGACCACCGGCTGGTCATAAATCGAGGCCAGATGAAGCGTCTGGTTCTTGAAGTGAAGCACGGAATGAAACGCATCGTAATCGCAGCTTAAGAAGTCTTCAAGTGTAAGACCGGGAATCGAAATACGGTCGAAGAGGCTGGTGTGATCGTCGCGGTTTGAGAAATTGCGGTCATGGTAATCCAGCGAGGCAGCGGGCGAAGGCGATATCCACAAATTGAGCTGCTGCGCGCCAATGTCGTATTCGATGCGAATCCCCATGTGGAGTGCATCAGCACCAGCGTCGGCGGCGTTTGTGCCGACAGAGTCCCGGCTGCGGACATAAGGAGGAACAGGCAGAGCACAAGGGCGTGGATCCGTTCGACCGCGCTGGAACGAATTCGCCGATTCAATTGAGCCCCAATTCTCCCCTGCGCTGGACGAAAGACCGCAAATCGAATTCTCACAGCGGCAAGGGTTGAATGAGTCTTTCCGGAGAGGATCTGGCCCGGTGAAATTCGTAAGCATCTCCCCGGTACAGGGTTTTTTCCCACCATGCCGCCCTTTGTCCTGAGTAACCAACGGCGGAGACCAGTAAGGCGGGCGAACCGCTGCGCGCTGCCAGGATTTTGGCGTCCTGACCCTTTAGAATCACGGCTCGAATGGTCTGGTCGGACTCTACGATTCTCAGCCCATATTTCTCCCGGCACAGGGCGTAGAAAGATCCTTGCAGATCTTTCCGGGTGAGTCCGGAGAAGATGTCGGTGGAAACCCAGCGCCTTTCAAGGATGACCGGAACACGGTCCGCGAGGCGCAGGCGGGTGATGGCGAAGAGTTCCTGATTCCACACCTGCAACTTGGCCGCGACTTCAGCTTCCGCTTCAGACGCCTTGATCCGCTTGAATTCGAGCACCCGTGTCGCCGGCGTCTTCCCCGCCTCAATCACTTTCTGCGTAAAACTGACCAGCGTCTGGATGTCATAGTCCAGGGGCGGAGGGCAGATAAACGTGCCTACCCCCTTTCTGAATTCAAGAAGTCCCTCTGAAACCATTCCTGCAAGGACTTTGTTGGCGGTAGGCCGGCTGACCTGAAAACGCTCCGCAATCTGTCTTTCCGTCAGGAACCGGTCTCCTTCCGCAAACTCACCCGTTTTCAACAACGCGCGCAGGATCTCATTCATCTGTTGGTACATAGGCTCGCGCACGAGCCGTTTCGCGTCTGTAAGCGTCATGACTGGCACCCTCCTGGCGCCGCCGATGCGGTGCTGTTTAAGATTGGCTCAAGGCCAAGCCGCTTCCGGCATTCCTCCAGCACGGCTTTGGTGCGCGTCGCCCCCACCCGGCTCACGCCAATTGCACGAACGGCCAACAGCGCATCGAGATCCCGAATTCCGCCCGCCGCCTTGACCTGAATCCGCTCCGGAGTATGTTCGCGCATCAGTTTGAGATCGGGAAGAGTCGCTCCACCGGGCGCAAAGCCGGTGGAGGTTTTAACCCAATCGACGCCAATCTCTGAGCAAATCTCGCACAAACGAATTTTAGAACCTTCGTCAAGATAGGCATTCTCAAAGATGACTTTTATCTTAGCTCCGCCGGAATGAATGCATTCGGTCAGCTGCTCCAGCTCATCCCGCACATATTGCCAATCCCCGCTGCGGGCCTTGCTGATATTGATCACCACGTCCAGTTCCTGCCCGCCGTCTTTGAGCGCCTGGCGGGCTTCGGCCAGCTTGATGGCGGTCGCGTGCCCGCCGTGGGGAAAGCCGATGGTGGTACCGACGCGAACCTTAGTCCCTCGAAGCAGTTCGGCGCTCCGGGCCAGGTAGTATGGCATGATGCAGACGCTTGCGACGTCGTATCGGACCGCCAACGCAATACCTTCTTCAAGTTCCCCGGTAGTCAAAGAAGGGCTGAGCAGCGAATGATCGATCATCTTGGCAATCGTTTCGTAATTAAAAGAATTCGTCAACTATCATCTCCAGACTCAGGGTTTTGTACGCTAAAATCCACACCTGCGAACGGGCCGGAACCGGCATTGTCTGTTAGAGATCCCCATCAGCCAGCACATATAGTGGCATAGCCACATTACCAGATCGTCCCCGCTTCGCGCAAGCCAACGGCCTATGCCTAATCACATTGGTCTTCGGGGTTCATCCTCAGCAATCATTCCCCAGCCGCATCGCGGTATCCGCAATGCTCCTGGCTCAGAATCTCAGATCTGCATTACCTCGAATCGGCTGTTCCCGGCCCTTCCAGACGAATACGCCCGCCAGGCCTGGAGGCAGCGATACGCGCGCGCGGAGGCCGTCGCCGCTGCGGTCCAGCCACACCTCAATGGGGCCGAGGGGATGCGGCATGCGCGCATGGACGTGCTGCAGGGAGCCGAGCGAAGGTTCGATCCGCACCGTTCTGAAGCCGGGCGAAGCAGGCTCGATGCCCGCCACCGTAGAGAGGAACTCGAAGGCCGGACTGGTGCCCCAGGGATGGCATTCCGAGCGCGGGTTCTGCGCCTGTTCGCCTAACGTCGTCATGCCGTCGCGCATCATATTTTCCCAGGGCCCAAGACTCTCGATGTAGCGGTCGCCCAGTCCCGTCTTCCTGAGCGCGCGCCCGAAATAATAGCGGAAAAACATGAAATCCGACGGGGCCGATTGAACCGCGGACGGATCTTTCAGCATGCGTTCCATCAGGTCCCGTTGCGCATCGCGCGGTACGGCATCGGCGAGCACGGCGAGCGTGTTTACCTCCTGCGTATAGGCGCGCTCCGGCTTATCCCGTAGGAGGCCGCGCTGTGGGTCGAATTGCGACGCGTAGGTCTCGCGGTTGATCTCCGCGGCAAGCTGACGGTAATGCGCTGCTTCCTGGTTCTCGCCGAAATGCTCAAACAATTCGGCGCTTTCGTTGAGCGTGAGCGAGAACAGGAGCTTATCCGCGTTGGCGTTTGAACTCCATGACCACGGTACTTCCCGGTCTCCTCGCGTCTTTACCTGCCGCTCCCACCATCCCAGCACATTGCCGATGCCGGGCAGAAACTGCCGCGTGAACTCGTCGTCGTCGCGGTACATCCAATGGTCGTGAACCATGGAGACCCAGTAGAGCGAGAACGTCGGAATAAACTGTTCCAGGTTGGCGGGATACCGAGACTGGGTCAAGCCGAATGGGACGCGCGAGGCATCGAAATCTTCGATCGCAAGCCGCACCAGCCGGTCGTCGCCCGTGAGATTGAGCCAGGTCAACGACTGCACCTTGGTATCGGCCACGTATTGCATGCGTTCCCAGGCTATGTCGCTGATGAATGTCTCCTGGGCGTTGAGCGCGAGAGTGCGCCATGCTGCGTCCCAGATCGGTTGCAGTTCCTTGGAGTCGCTCTCAAAAACGGCCACGCGGGCTGCCGGATACACGCAGAGCAGGCTCGACACGTCCTCGATGACGAGAGGTTCGGCGAGGGTCTGGATATCGAGTTGCACCCAGCGCCAGTTGCGCGTCCACAGAGGGCGGTATTCCCGTTCTGCTCCATCCGGCAGGAAGACGTCCTCCGGTCCCATGACGTGCTTGCCTTCGATTTGATTCCGGTTTCCTTTCTGGCCCTTGCTGTCGTACAAAGCCTCAGAGTAAGTGAGATGAACCTGGGCGCCATTGCCGCCCGAGAGCCGCAAAACCGGGTAGCCGACGGTCAGCGTTCCCTGGTCAAGAAGAACGGTGGCTTTGCTGTTGGCGGGGATGCGGATGGGAGCAGAACCTTTTACGAACTCCTGCGCAACCTCCACTCCCTCGGCTCGCGCCACGCGCTGGAACCTCTGAGGATCCTCGGTCAGAAACGGCACGGTGCGCGGCTTGAGTAGCCAGCGCTGATGGCTTTCGACGCCCGTCGGAGCTCCATGGTCGATTTGCGACGCCGGGAGCCATGTCGAGTCGTCAAAGGCGAGCTGCTCCCATCCCCACGGATACCTGGCTGCATCCACCCGCTCGCCCGGGCCGGCGACGTAGTAATTCCATTGAAAGCGAGGGTCGTTATCCTTGTAGACGATCTGTCCATACGCCGAATCTTCCATCACTTTCCAGGTGTTGCCGGTGTTCACAACCTGGTTGGCCGGGTCGTCGGATTGCAGAATAAAGCCTGTGCGATGGCTTATCTGGGCCATCGGCCTGGCAATGCCGCCATTCCACACCACCGCGGCAAGAACGTTGTTTCCCGCCTGAAGATACGGCGCCAGATCGACGCTCTCAAAACGCCAGTTCGCCAAGTCGCTCTGCGCCGGTCCCGTCGAAACAGACCGTCCATTCGCAAACAATCTGTAGCGATTGTCGGCTGAGACGTGGACAACAAAATGCTCCGGCTTGCTAGCCAGGATGAACGCTTTCCGGAAGTGATATACGCCGAAGTCCGTAGGCGACGCGGTTGGATGTGCAATCCAGAAAGCCGGCCAGGCCCGCTCAAGCAGCGCGGGATTTGCCGTCTGACCGTATACTGCCGAAGTGAACAGGAATGCGAAGAAAATAAAAGCGCTTTGCCTTGTCGACCTCATGATCAGGAATCTCCTCTTGAACTCTGTCTCGCCCGGTGGAACTGCTTAGAGGTTGCCGGCCCACGCCGCGGCCAGGGCAATGGCGAACTGCCGCAACGCATTCCTTGTCGAATTAAATTCCACCAGTGGTATTTACTGTAGAGCATTCCTTGTTGCACAAAATCCACTGGTGGAATTATTGAACATATGGAATATCTGAATGTACCATATATTTAGGACATTCAATCCTGCCTATCTCAATTAAGGAAGGGCCCCGATGCAATCGCGACGTGAGTTTCTAGGACTTCTGCCGGTTGGCCTTCTTGGCGCCGGCAGTGTGGCATCCCTGCAAGCGCAGTCTCATCAAGGGTCACCGCTCAGCCTTTCGCCGGAGCAGGCCGTGTTTAGCCCGCTCGATGAAGTCACCGTGCACGGCACAGGCGAGCACCGGCTCCTCGTTCTGGATGGAGAAGGAACGCCGTATTTTGATCGGAATGTGACGCTGCCGGCCTCTTTCCGCGCAGGTGGCGCATTGGGTACGCACACGGTGCTGCTTCTGGATGCGGACGGAAAGCTTGCCGGCAACGCCAGTCTTTACGTGGATGCGCACACCGGGATTCGCGAGCCGAGCGGCGAGTATCAGCATCTGCTCGACACCCTGTATTGGACCATGGCTTCGGATGGGCCTGTGGGTGCGCGCCGTCACGATGGCCGCGTGTACACCTACTGGGTCGACTGGCTCCTCGATAATACAAACACGCTGAGAGGCATGCGCTACTTTTGGCCGGAGGTCCGTCAGAGCTTTGAGATTTTCTCGGTAACGCAACGCGAAGACGGCATGATCTGGGAGAACCATATTGACCGCACGCCGCCGGAAAGCGATTGGGACCGGCGCTTCAAATACGGCGATTTTTCGCGCTCCGCGGACGGTGGATTCCTGGGTCTGCGCCGTGCGCCTGTCGAGAATCACGTGGAAATGTACTTTCTCGAGGCGCTTTACCTGGTATGGAAAACCACGGGAGACGACGCCTGGATGCGGCAGCACCTCGACCGCGCCTTGCACGCCGTTCGTTACAGCACCAGCGATCCCTACCGCTGGTCGAAAAAGTTTGGCCTCCTCAAGCGAGGTCTCACCATCGATACCTGGGACTTCCTCTGCGAGAGCGAGGCCGCATTGGTCGGCGGCGACATCATGGCCATCGATCTCAAGAAGACGCACTTCGGGATCTTCTTCGGCGACAACACGGGACTGATCGCCGGATGCCGCTACCTGGCCGAGATGCTCGATCATGCTAAGCGCGGCCAGGAGGCGCAGGAGATGCGCAAGCTCGCCGATGAACTCGAAGAGCGCCTGAATCGCATCTCATGGAATGGACGCTTCTATACACACTGGGTGCCGGAAGACGGAGAGTTCCACCCCGACCTCGGTGTGGATATGAGCAGCCAGGTCTCGCTTTCCAATGCCTACACGCTGAACCGCGGCATTGCCCAGCAACAGGCCCGCGCCATCATCCAGAGTTATGAGGAAATCCGCAAGCAAATGCCGGATACCTCGCCGGGAGAGTTCTATTCAATTTTCCCGCCGTTTCAAAAAGGTTTCGGCAAGGAGCAGTGTATATGGGACTACGTGAACGGCGGCGTACTGGCCTGCACGGCGGGCGAGTTGGCGCGCGGCTGCTTCCAGCACGGATACGAGCACTACGGCGTGGATATTCTGAGGCGCGTGCATGAGATCACGAAGCGCCATCGCGACTTCCTGCCGGGCATTCTGCGCGGCAAGCAGCTGGAGCGTCCGCCTACCGATTTCCTTCCGCTTGATTTGCGCGCGCAGGCCAACTGCGACACCGGCAAGGGCTCTGATGATGTGCCCGGCTGGGTAGACGAACCCAACAACTTTCTCATCGATTATCCCACCGGAGCACAGAGCTTCAGAGGCGTTCCTTTCCAGATCGCATCCGCGGACGGCAATGGTCACCGCGTGTGCATTGGAGTTTCTTCGCTGCCGCGCTACTCAGCCAAGACGCAGGTTCCCGTGCACAAATCCTGCCGGACCTTCTACCTGTTGCATGCGTGCTCTGGCCACAGCTCAACTCTTGGCAAACTTACGATTCATTACGAGGACGGAGACAAACAGGTCGAATACATCGAACGCGGCGTCAACGTGGGCTCATTCTGGGCTCCCGATGATGGCGAGTTTAACAACCGCTACGGGGATCTCGCGCAGCAGCGCATGCAGGTTGCCTGGCGAGGCAAGAGCGGCCTCATCGACAACGTCGGTGTTTGGATCGCCGGCTTCGAGCCCCACAAGAGTGATGCCGTAATTGCATCCCTGGAGCTGGAAAGCATGGAAACCGGCTCCAAGTGGCTTGTGATAGGAATTACGCTTTCCAACATGCCCCCGTTTCTGCCCCCATGGAGCGACGTTTCGGGGGGAATGCCGAACAACTGGGGAGCGGGATGCGTGACGGCGGCCTTGCTCGAAGGGCTTGCCGGCATCGAAGACACAGGCGCGGGCTTTCGCACGGCGCGGGTTTCGCCGCGATGGCTCGCTGCCGGCGCCAGCGAAGTTCAGGTCAGTGTGCGCTATCCCGCCTCGCGCGGCTACGTTCTCTATCACTATCGTGAAGAGGGAAATACCATTACTCTCGACTACACGAGCTGCGCGGATAAAGCGACTCTTCGTTTGCCACTGCCGGCCGGGCGCCGCGTCAAGAGCGGCCTTGTCAACGGAATATCTGTCGACCTGCGCACGGAAACAATCGAAGTGACCGAGTACGCGATTGCGGAGTTGGAAGGCCGCGGCGTGCACCTCATGCAATTGGAATTTGAGTAAGCTGTTCCGCCGGCAGCAAGACTGAGCTTTCGCATTTCAGCGGCGCTGAAAGCGAGAGGTTCGGCAGTGAGCGTCGGCGAGAGTGTGCTATCTTACTTTTCACCGTCCTTAGCAGCCGTACGATCCCCTTTTGTTTCGCCCGCCCTGAGAGATTCCTGCGTCAGTATCTTGTGCTCGGTAAAGTTGTAGGGAGGCACTGCCTGCCCGCGCAGAATGTTCAACCCGAGAGCGATCAGCCGCTCTCCATAACTCTCCGCAAAATGCTCGATTGAGGCCACCAGGGGACTTCCCGGCTTCATCATCTCCTCAACCGCCTCCGCAATGCAATCCTGGCCGGCAATGGCGACCGACTGCTCCATCTCGAGCTCGCGGACTGCCTGCAGCGCGCCCATGGCGACGGTATCGTTATGCGCCGCTATCAGGACTCTCCGGTCTTTGGGATGGCGTTCAAGAAACTCCAGAACCAGCTTGTATCCCTTGTCCCGAAGCCCTCGGCTGTCCATGCGGACAAAGGACTCGATGGCTAAATCCGGAAGCAGCGAGCGAATGCCGTTGAACGCTCCGGTAGTACGATTCTGTACGAACGCGCCGGCTTGTTCCATATCCAGGCCCAGTACCCAATTGACTTTGGATTTCCAATGCCTGATTGCATAGCGGGCAAGCTCTTCTCCCGCGGAATAGCCGATCCGGTAGTTATCCGCCCCAAAGTATGTTGCATGAGGATGAGGCATGTCCACCGCGACCAGAGGGATGCCGGCGACTGCCATCTTGTCAGAGATGAGCGCGGCCACACTGTGCTCGATCTGAAATTCGATCACCAGGTCGACGTGATCCTGCACGAAACGATCTGCGTTTCGCACCGCAATCTCCGCGTCATAGTGGTTGTCAAGAACCAGCAGCTCAACCCCGTTGCGAATGGCGGCGGCTTTCAGGCTGCTGGTCACAATCTCGGAGAAGGGCATATCCGAGGACTGAGCGGCGAAACCGAAGCGAATTTTCCTCGGTTGACTGGTCAGACGATACAATCCATCCGGCCCCTGGGCCACATATCCCCGATGCACGCACGTCTTCAAGAGCCGGTAGATGGTGGTCTTGGGCGCTTTGACCTTTTGGTAGATCTGCTCCAGCGACAGCGAACCCTTCTCGCGCCCCAGAAGCTCAAGAATATCGAATACTTTGGAGACGGCGGGAACAAGATACGTTTTCTCCGGCTTGAGCTTGGGTACCTTCACCGTATGAATCCTTTCTTCGCATCGCCCGCGACGGGCCGCCGGACGAGATGTTGTTCTGCTTCAAGAAGTTCTAAAAGAATTCTACACACCGCTGCAAACCGAAGCCAGAAGGAGTGCGTCCTCCAGGTTCATGGGCTCGACAGCGCACTTCAAGTCGGTCATCAGGGCAAATTCACGCACATTTTGAAATGAAAGGGCGACGCGGCCCGCAAAGACCGCGCCGCCCGTTTGGTTGAGTTGCGTTACCGTTTAAAACTCGAAGCGCCCGCCGAGTTGCAGGTAGCGCTTATTGTTTGTGGATAGTGAAAATCCAAAATTATTGCCATCAGCGATGTTGTTGTCTATCGCTCCCCAGTTTGTGCGGTTGAGCAGGTTGATGAAATCCGCGCGCATGGTGAACTTGGAAGAGGCATTTTCGACCCACGGAAGTGAATAGGTCTTGGCCACGCCCGCATTGACGTTGAAGTATCCCGGATTGCGGAAGGTGTTGGCGCCCTGTTGGCTGAGCACCGGCTCCGTGCCTGCTCCCGTCGGATCGGTCCAGGTTACACCCTTGAAGGCTCCGGTCTCAGACACTTGCTTGCGCGAGAATCCCTTCCTCTGTGCGCCGGCCGAAGGCGTTGGAAACGCCGGTGTGCCGGTGCCGCTGCCATCTATGCCAAGACTGTTGTCGAAAGCATAGGAAGGGCCGCTTGAGTTTCTCACCGAGAAGGGGGTTCCGGTTTGAGCTACGGTAATGGTGCTGATTCTCCACCCGGCCAACTGATTGAGATAAGTATGCTCAGCTGAGATTTTCGGAACCTCATAGGTGCCGCCGAAGGAGAACGAGTTGGTGACGTCGATGCTCGAAGGACCATAGTAGGTCTTGGCCTGGTAGGCGGCCGGCCAGAAGGCGAATCCGCTGGTGGTCGGAGCCCACTGCTTTGCACTTTCAAAGTTGTAGTTGGCCTGGTAGCTGAGCCCCTTGTAGTGCTGCTTGAGGGTCAGGATCAAGGCGTTGAAGTTGCTGGTGGTTCCGGCGTTGACCGTGTACAGGAGTTGGCCCCACTCGGTAGAGGGCCTGCTCGTCATGCCTGGCTCCAGGTTCCAGTCGCAGTTGCTGACTCCGTTCGGACCCTGTCCGACGCAGCCGACAACCAGATCGTAGCCATGGCTGCCGGAATAGGAAGCGCCGACAACGACGTGCCCAGGGATTTCCTGCTCGACACCCAACGAGTAGAGAAGGAACTTCTCCGGCTTGACGTTGGGTGCAAATCCGTTGAGGGTGACCGAGTAAATGGAAGTATGCGCGGAATTCGAGTAGACGTTGCCGGAAGGATCCTGGCCAAAGACCGGGAACGGCAACTGATCATCGTAGGTCTCTCCCCACGGAGGAGCGGCGGTGGTGAAGTCGCCGTACGGGATTGGGGAATACAGATTCAGACTGATGCGCGTCGGCGGTTGGGTGGGCAGGTTATTGGCAACCTGTTCGGGCGTCAGCGCGTTCTCATATATGCCGAATCCGCCGTGAATAGTCATCTCCCTGGCCTTGAACGGCGTATAGGCAAAGCCGACCCTGGGCTGGAAGTTCATATTCTGGGAACCCGTGAATGCATTCGGCGAAACATGCACCGTCGTATTCAATATCTGCTGATGCAAGGTTGTGCCGGCGCCGGGGTACAAGGGCGAGAACGCACTCGAATTCGAGTAGGCTGACGGGTTTCCGAAATCGTCGTAGCGAAGACCCGCGGTGATGGTCAGGTTGGGGCGAACCTTCCATGAATCGTCGGCCCACATTCCGTTAAAGATGGAGGTAGCGCCGTAGACCTGCGGCGAGTAGTTACCGGTGAGTCCGCTGATGGTCCAAAGGTAGGAACTGAAGTTCGCCTCGTTGCTCATCAACTGGAAGTCATCCATGAAGTTGAAGCCGAAGCCGCCACGGGCATAGAGTTGATCGTTGGTGAGGTAGTCTTCGCGGGAGAACTGGTAGCCGCCCCGGATAGTGTGGTTGTGCCAACTGTAGCTCACGGTGTCGCGAAGGTTGTAGGTGTGCTCCAGCGTGTTGTCAGGCGCGAAGGACATGCCGCCAAACGGGAACCAGAATGGGTAGCCATCGGTTGTGTCGAGTCCAAGCATGTTGTACGGGATCGAACCCGCGACGACGGGATCGCTCAAAAAATTTCCGCTGACTGTACGAACGTTTCCGCCATGAATTTCATTGAGCAGCCTGGGCGAAAATAGGTGAACCCAGTTGGCCGAGCCGTACCTGTTGGTGCTGGGAGTGGTTGAACCCAGCGCGGGCCGGTCTGTCAACTCGCCCAGCGTTTGGTGGATGCGCTCGAACATGAGATAGATACGGTCGCCGCCGTTGCGGAAGACCTGGTCCAGGCGAGCGTTGAACTGCAGGCCGTCGAACGGCTGCGCCTGATTGAATACCTGGCCGTGGTCGTACATCACCGTGGAGCAGGGCAAGGAGTAGGAGTTGCCACCCTGTGTTACCCCTGCGTTAGGACCGCTCAAGTCGCCATTAACGAAAAGCGGTATCGTACTGGTGTAAGTAGAGAGACTGGTTGGGCAGGCGGTTGATCCCAGGGCTTCCTCCGCGGTTGTCGTGGAATAAGCCGGCCCCGGGGTATCGCCCGTGTCGGGGGCCGCGGTCATTCCCTTGGCCATGCCTGAGTTCGGGAAGGCCGACAGCCCCCAGGCGATGAAGTGGGGATCCCAATTCTGCTGGCTGACAGCGCCCGTGCCGCCGGAACCTTGATTCTGCTTCTGGAACGAGAAGAAAAAGAAGGTCTTATCCTTGACGATTGGTCCGCCTATCGAACCGAGAAGCTCGTTCTGATGGAAACTTCCTACGTTTACATCGAACGGTACGCCAGTAGTAGGGCTGGTGACTGTGATGTCGACGGCCTTGGCTGCAGCTATGTTCGCGCCGGCGTAGGTGTAATCCATATCGCCATGGAACTTGTTGGCGCCCGACTTGGTGTTGAACGAGGTCTGTAGCGAAGCGGATGTGCCGTTCTCAACCGAGTAGGTTTGGGTCTGCATAGTCACCTGGTCGATCATGTCCGCGTTGGGGAACATGATTGCGCCGCCCTGGTTTTCGTCATCGTTAACCGGCAGGTCGTCGATCAGGTATAGGTTGCCGTTGGTTCCCTGGCCGTTGGACTGGAAGGGCGGTGCCCAATTCGCCGCAAAAAGCGTTGCGCCATACCCTCCGCCTGGGGGCGTGTTCTCGAATCCGGTTACGCCGGGGGTGAGGGCGATGATCTGCTGAACATCGTGACCCGCCATCGGAAGTTTGGTGATCTCCTCAGTGGCCAGCGTTGTCTCAATGCGGGTCTCTTCCGGGTTCAGGTCCGGCGCCACTGCGTTCACCGTCACGTTAATCGTGCCCGCGCCTGCGGGAATCAGTGTGACGTCCACGCCGCGCGTCTCGTCCGGTGTTACCGTGACCGAGATCGATGCGATCTTGAATCCGGCCTGCTGGGCGATAACCGCGTAGTTTCCCGGCGCCACAGATTCAAAGCGATAAAAACCGGACCCATTCGTCGCCTCTTTCAAGTCGACGCTTGTGCCGGTGTTGTGGAGCGTGACGGCCACCTTGGGTATGACCGCCCCGGTCGAGTCGGTTACCGTCCCTTGCACGTTGCTGCTGAACTGCGCATGGCATGGTAGCCAAATGCAAAACAGGACAGCAACCATAACCCATCGGGTAATTGATAATGCTCTCGCTGACATCCTAGTCCTCCAGAAGGCTACGGCAACGCAGCCCGGTTTTTCGTGTGGTTCATTGGTGGAACTGTTCCACAGATGAATCGCAATGGCGAAACGTTACTACATAAACAAAAACAATGTCAAGCAAAATCTGAGCGAAATGAAAAAAAAATTTCGCCGCCCCCGGAGCCTACCTATGAGAGGGGATTAATTGGCATGTAACTTATTGATTATATGCTACTTATAGGCATGAACACGCCTGTCTTCAAACGTCGTTTTGCCGGCAGGTGCAGGTTGCTTTCTCAGTATGACATTGAATCGCCTGACGTTTCATCCCCGGCACAGGCTGAAAATCCGGAACATGGTCGAGGTTCCGGAAAACACCATTTTCGAACACGGAATCCCTGAGCATGCACGTCCGGACGATGGCCCGGTTTTCATAGCCCGAAGTCTGCGGAAATGCCTGCCTGCAACCAATTGGTGCAGCACCGGCAACACGAATAGGAGTGCCCGGCGATTCGTACCAACGTGAATACATCCCCGCCGGAGTTGGCAAGTTGGGTATCCGGGCCTATTCAGGCTGCGTGGTGGTCCCGCTGATGGTGATGGTATTTCGAGGCGCAGCAAGTACCATCGCCTGGCCGGACAGATAGATGATCATTCCAGGCCCGCCACCCTGGAATTCGGTTGCCTGAAACGTCATGCTCTTATTCGCGCAGATGTGATTTCCATAGCTGAGGACAATATCCAGAGGGCTGGCTCCCCCCGTGTTGCCGTTGAAGAGCGTGATATATGGATGGGACAGGCCCCAAGTGTCGATACTCTCCAACTGGATCATCACGGTACCCGTGGGCAACGACGGGACCACCGACAGACCGGGGCTGACAACAAACCCCTCCAGGCAGAAGGGACCGTCGCTCGATGTGACGGTGTACCAGACGTTGGATGGCGTCGCTGCCGCCAGGGTTTCGAACGGGATAGGGACCGCAGAGAGTTGAAGCGGCTCAGGCGGAAAACCTCTGGGCGCGCCATAGATGGGGGTGATGTGGAAGGCATGGACGAGTCCCATCGCGACGACTAAGCCAGCGATGCCTGCCAACGCAATTCCAAACTGCCGGGTCGATAGCAATTTCATAAATCCTCCTCTGTAAAATGGAATCTCCTTCTTGACTTGCTTCTCGGTCTGAGTGTCCGATGGACAACTCAAACCACAAGGAATTGGATCTGCGCCTCGGGGGTGTTGCGTCGCATCTGGCGGCAACTGCTCGCGGGGACTGCTTTTCGGAAGGCGAAACGCAACAATAATTCGAGATAACCCCGAGCGCTCCAGTCTGTGCGTTCGGTCACCTGGTGATGTGATGCTAGCCAAAAGACTCGGCTGATCGCGCTAGAGCGGTTGACCGCCGTCCCATCAGTCAGCTGTTGCAGCTTCCAGCAAACTAAACGACTGACAGCAAAGCCGGTAAACCGAATCGCGGAAAACTAAGGAAGAGGGGCCGGTCGGAGAAATCAACAAGCAGGGCTCTCGACTAGGCGGGCGAGTCCAGGACGGCACGGAATCGCCTGGTTCTTCAATCGAAAATGCTGTGTTGGTGTTGCAATTCCGCTCAGGAGACTTACAATTCGAGGGAATCAATCCTGAAATAAGGGGATTCCAGCTTACATAAGGAGTATAGGAAAATGGCACTCAATCGCAGGGACTTTATCGGCGCAATGATCGCATCCTCTTCTTTGGGAACACTGGGAGAATCGCTCGCAACAGGCCAATCGCCTTCAGCGTCCGGGCAAGGGGAATGGCTGAGGAACGGCATGGTGGATGCGGGCGGTACGCACGAGCCGCTCATCTTTATCGTGCGCCGAGGCGGGCAGCGCATTGACGCGCTCGAGACCAGCAAGTACGAACAGAGCGAAGAGCTTATCAAGCAGCTTCATAACCAGGGAATCGAGGTCTTTCATACCAGCTTCTATAAAGGCTTCGGCATGGCCGTTGAAAAGGAAGGGATGGAGCGGACGCGCGATGCGGTTGCCATCGCCCACCGCTATGGCATGAAGGCGGATACCTACGTTCAATGGGGCTCCATGATGTACGAGACCTTTTTTGCCGAGGAGCCGCGCGCTGAGCACTGGATTCAGCGCGACATTGCCGGGCTGCCCATTCTGCTCACTTATGGCTACCAGCAATCCTTCCGTTATATGCCCTGTTTTTCCAACCAGGAATATATCGACTATCTCAAGAAAGTTGTGAGATATGCCATCGTAGAGGTGAAAACAGACTTTATTCATCTGGATAACTTCAATCTGAATGCCGAGCCCGATTCTTGCCATTGCTCGTGGTGCGTAAACGGTTTCAGAAACTTTTTGAGAAAGAAGTACAGTTCAAAGCAATTACGGGAGCGGTTTGGATTTGAAAATATATCTTTCGTCAATCCGCCGCAATGGAACAGGAATAACCCTCCGGAGAAGATGGAAATCATCTACGATCCGGCATTTCAGGAGTGGGTCGATTTCCGCTGCCAGTTGATGGCGGATGCGCTGCGGCAGATTTCCGAATACGCCAAGTCCCTGAATCCGGAAGTCGCGGTGGAGATCAATCCAGGCGGATTGAACGGCGAAAATCATACCTGGATGGCAGGCGTCGACCATACCAGGGTTTTGAAGTTTACGGAATCCTTTTGGAGCGAAGAAATCAACTGGCCTGCATACCATGCTGATGGCCGTCTGGTTTCAAGGATTCGCAGTTACAAGCTGGCGCGCGCTTATAAGAACGTTCTATTGGCAAGCAATCTCGCCAATGACCCTGTGGCGCTGGCTGAATCGCTGGCCTTCAACCAGACCATAGGATGCGTGGGACTCGACTCGCTGATGCCAGAGACTCTGAAGTATATCGAGTTTTACCGCAGGAACCGGGATTTGTATCTGGAGAGCGAAGATGTGGCCCCGGTAGCTGTATTCCGCTCCTACGCTTCCCTCACTTATCACCACGCTCACGCGCAATTAAGCGCGATCCTGGCGGAGCAAGCACTGATTCAATCGCGAATTCCGTTTGCTCTTGTCTTCGATGAGCATCTTCGCAACCTGGCTGATTACAAGGTTCTCATCCTCCCCAATTCCGAATGCCTTTCAGATGAGCAGATCTCTCTTATCCGCCGCTATGTGGATGGCGGAGGAGGATTGGTGGTTACCGAGCAGACCGGGCTCTACGACGAGTGGAGACGGGTGCGCACGCAACCGGGCCTGAGCGGGTTGGTGGAGGGCCAGCTCTCCGGATCGGAGTATCAGGAAGAAGTAAAATCCCAGTTGAATAGCCCCGTGGCTGGTGTGCGCAAACAGGCCGGCCGGGGAAGAGTAGCTTATCTTCCGTCGCTTCAATTTGACGGAGCGTTGCCGCCGCCAGAGCCGTATTTTACGATCACTAATCGTTTCTGGAAGCGTCCGAATAACTGGCAAGACATCATCGATGCCGTCAACTGGGCGGCAGGAGATCCGATTCCTATTACTGTCGATGGCCCTGAATATCTGGCTGCAAACTACACATGCCAGCCTCGAAATCGACGTTATCTCATCCATTTGGTAAATTACAACGCAACCAGGATTCCATCCCTCGCGGATATTCAGGTTCGAGTTGCACCGTCACGAAATGAGAAAACGATTCGGGTGACACTCTATACCCCAGACTCAAACAATGCACAGCCGCTTGACTTTAGTAACGATGGTTACAGCGCCACATTTACCGTGCCGGAACTGCGAACGTATGCGCTAATTGCTGTTCAGATGTAAATCAGAGACGTGTGTATAATTCGTAAACATGAATTTGGAGTGCCCGAAAAAGAATGTTGAGAAGACGCTGCTCGCTTTTGTGCCAAAGGATCGCCCGCTGCTCCATAGCAGCACAGTATCACAGTTGGAGGCGAACCTTCCATTGAGTCAGGATTGCGGAAAGTGCGATGATTCCAGCGGTGAATGCAAGAGCCTGAATCACGCCCGGCCATCCGTAGTCCCATCTCGCGAAAAGAACTTCTCTGCCAAATATGGCAGCGCATAAGGGAGGGAGCAGATACGTCAGGAGAGTATTGGATCCGGCAGGCTTGGCGGCCATAGCCCAGCGTACTCGCTTTTGCACATCGCAGATCCAATACAAGATAAGGAAAGCGCAAATACTTGCACCTGAGCAGACAAGGCACCAGGTGGGAGTTGCGCGTACTTTTGAAATGCCAAGCGGGGTCAATAACCAGCCAGACACAAACAGCGCGGACGCGAAGCCAAGTGCAGCTATCGTCTTTTGCCTGCGATTGATTGCAAAGGCATCGGTTAGAAAAAGCATTGAAGTTATGAGGCCCGCCATCACGATGGATTGGCCGGCGCCCGTCTTGAAAGGCCAGATGTAAGACGGCGTTTTGTAAGTAAATGTGATCCAGTTAGCCGTGGAAATAATATTCAATGCGGTTAAACCGATGAACCATGCAACCTGCGCCCACCGCCAGCGCCGGGTTGGAATGTAGAGAATGCAGACGCTCAGATAGGTCCAGCCGATGATTCCCAGAATTTCCCAATAGGAAGTATCAATCCAGGCAATGTGCCCGTCGGGGGTAAGTCGCCTGAAGATGGCCAACATGGCCACTAATAAAACCAGCCCCGCAATCTTCAAAGCCCTGAACAGGTTCTTGTACTGGAGCGACCTTGGATAGCTGATCCAAAAAAGGATGGCGCCCAAAAGCGCTAAGAATGTCCAGGCATTTGCACCGATGTGCGTCAACTGTGAGTCAACTTTGTCTCTGTTTGCCAGAATCAAACCCAGCACCATGAGTCCAAGAGACCGGATCGCAACGTGCGCCCACAATCCCACCTCAGAATCTCCTTTGGAGAGTCTGTGCTGAATTGCCAGGGGCAAGGACATGCCGACAATAAAAAGAAAGAAGGGGAAGACCATATCGACATAGGTCATTCCATTGATGGTTGACGGCATATGAAGTGTCCACCAAGGCAGGCCCTTCATCTCTCCGAGCTGATTCACAAAGATCATGACCAGCATCGTCAAGCCTCTAAAAATGTCGATAGAAGCAACTCTGGCCGGTCTGGATGGAGAAACCACGCCAGAACGCGCCACAACTGGAGGATGATGATCGCACGGCAACTCTTTGGACGTAGGCATGATGCTTCAGTTTCCTCGTGGCAATCTCATCCAGATCGCATCAACATACAAACGAACGACGTAGACACTGCTCTTCATCATGCAAACCTGAATAGTCCACAATGCGGCCGACAAATCTGTATTCCGGACTACCCTATATCACTCAAGTTAAACTGTCAACTGCCCGTGTGCAGGAAGTGCGATTCCACCTAACACAAGCATAATCTAAAGTTTACGCTACGCAACAGCGCCCGTCCTGGCGACAATCCTCCTGTCCTTTTCATCAGCGTGCGCTATCGTTGACAGGGGACCGCGAAGCCGGATCAGGCGCACAAAACATCTTGACAACTCCTTAATAGCCGAAGACAATGGGCATATCGTCTACATTTCAGACATTATCACCAGAATACGGGAACGGATAAAATGAAACAGAGCGCGGAAATTGATCATGGTTCCGAGCCTTCCTCCGGCATCTTTTATGGCTGGTGGATTGTGGCGGCAGCCTTCCTGAATCTGTTCTTCTCCGTTGGATTCATCTATTACGGGTTTCCTGTTTTTTACCCCGTATTCGTGTCCACGCTGGGGTTTACTCGCGCCCAGGTCGGGCAGGGATTTCTCCTTGGTTTTGTGGTGGTTGGCATACCCTTTGGCTTGCTGGCCGGTGCGCTGGTCGATTGGATCGGCGCTCGCTGGGTGATCCTTTCCGGAGTGGGCTTCATCGGCATACCCCTGGTGCTCATGGGCTTCATGACCCACTTCTGGCAATATGAAGCTCTTTGCATGGCAGAAGTTCTGGGCTACGCCCTGGCAGGCCCTATTGCCAATCAGGTCCTGATTGCACAATGGTTTCTAACACAACGCGGGCGAGCCATGGGTTACGCGTACCTGGGACTGGGGCTTGGTGGAGTGGTTTCCCCAACGTTGGCCAATTCTCTCATCCGCGCTTTCGGTTGGCGTCATGCCATTGAAGTTATGGGCATGGCCGTTCTTATAGTGTTGTTTCCGGTAGGACTCTGGCTTACACGCTCAACCCCGGCTGAGATGGGCCTCTTGCCGGATGGGCCGGGTATCGTTCAAGGAGAACCTGCCCCTGCGGCCGCTTCCGCATCCATCGGAGTGACGGCTGCGATCCGCACAACCAACTTCTGGCTCATCCTGGTCGGGGCCACGCTTGTGATCGGCGCCATTAACGCCGTTATCCAGCACTATATCCTCTTCCTCAAGGACCAGGGTTATTCAACAACCGCTGCTTCTCACTTGATGTCGGCGCTGCTTGCAGCCAGCCTCGGTGGCAGGATCCTGGTTGGTTATTTCGCGGACCGTTTCAAAAAGAAGAACACCATGGCGCTGTTCTATTTGTTCCTAGGCGGCTCGATTCCATTGCTGTTTATTGCGCACCAGCCGGTTGCAGCATGGGCATTTGCGCTGGCATTTGGTTTTGCCCTGGGAGCCGACTATATGTTGATTCCGCTGGTAACCACGGAATGCTTCGGGATTGGCTCCCTGGCTAACAGCCCGTGGTGCAAGTAGCTGAATTCCAGAAGGTCCGGCATCGGGGTGTGATGGAGCGGTAGGCCCCGGTTGAGTCGAGAGTCGAGGGCGTGCGGGGTTCAACCACGCTGTTGGGC
>Ga0187873_1000112_pt1 | contig 92880 bp, 114 predicted proteins | sample June2016WEW_16_1_2_FD_133012 | JGI IMG/M metagenome (GOLD analysis project Ga0187873, IMG submission 133012) | Peatland microbial communities from SPRUCE experiment site at the Marcell Experimental Forest, Minnesota, USA - June2016WEW_16_100 | ecosystem: Environmental > Terrestrial > Soil >...
TCAAAGAACCTATTATAACACCATTTTGTATATTAGTAAGACCCCAAAGATTTAAAGATGCAGAAGGACCATTTCCAGCATTGGTTACTTGAGTAAATTGTAAAGAAAGATAACTCGGAAAAATACTACTACCAGTCCAATATCCAGACCCCGAAGATATGGAACCATAATTTTGATTATAAAACATATTTTGCTCAGCATTAAACTGAGCTTTTTTTACACTTGATAAGAACCAATCATTTTGAATACCAATATCAAAACCACTACAAAATTCATTATAATTATATGAATATTGATGGTAGGGAACTTGATAATATGGTCGTTGAGGATTTGCAATTGCATAAATACCTCCTGCGCAACTAACCATATGGCATCCCTCAATAACTATTTCTTGACGAACTGCATCCAATATTGCTGAACCCAAACTGAATACACTGCTTGATGGTGAATATGAAGTTCCAACTATATCACCACCACTACCAGTATTATACTGTCCAAATCCACCAAAATCACTATTAACAATTCTAGCATGGTCACAATTCAAATATAATCCTATTGCACCTCCTGAAAAAATACAATGATTTTCCACAATAAGTGCATTATCTCCACCTGCATCCGCCCACAAACAAATTAAAGAAGGTGGAATATTAGCAGGTACACCCAATTGTATAGAAGAACCAGCTACACGACCATTTTGTAAAGAATAAGAATTACCAAATGCACAATTATTAAATTCACATTGATTAAAACCAATAGCATAAACAACTGCACATTGTTGTTCCCAACACCAGAATCCGATATCATATGCACTAAAATTTACCCACGCATTATCATTTTGACCCGTAGTTCCAATAGTGATAAAAGCAGAAGCAGTATTAGGATTACTAGAACTAATTGCATTTGTACCTGTATAAATTATTTGAGTATTAAATTTTCCAGCACCTTCAATGACGTAATTAACAGGATAACCCGGTCCTCTAGTGCTATTTGGCAAAGTAATATTTGGAACAGAGAAAGAAATGGGGCTATTACAATTATATGTACCGGGAGCAAATACTAATTTACTCCCAACTGGAACACTACCACTCAACAAATCCATATTAGCAAAATTAATAGGGTCATTAATAGCGGCTTGAATCATTGGTGAACAATCACTACCGGAAAAAATTTTGAAACCACTGCTAGTTCCATTCATATCTACACAATACATTGGCTGTGGATATGCATAGAGATGTATAACAGGTTCAGTAGTAAAACCAGCAAAAGAAGCAGTATCAGCTATCAAAGCTACATCAGAAACTAATGATAATGATGAAATATTTGCATAAGAGGAAGATATAGCATTGAAAATTGTACCCTTCCAAAGACCATCTGATAATATTTGATTTTGCCAATCAATAGAAATATTGTTACTATTGTTATTACCATCATTATTTCCATAAACTACATTAAACCAACCAGACAAATTAACAGGCATCACGGAGGCAGTCCAATTGACACCATCATAACTATAAGCTGTATCTGGTGTATCTGCAATTGCTACAAATTTTCCATTTCCATAAGCTACACCAATCCAGAAAAGTCCAGAACCAGACAAAGGCATTGGAGTAGAGTACCAAGTAATTCCATCATAACTATATGCTGCAATATCACCACTATCTTCAACTGTCACAAATTTGCCATTCCCATAAATTACACTATTCCAACAATATATTCCGGGCATTACAGAAGCCGTCCAATGAATTCCGTCATAACTATAAGCTCCTGTATTAGAAGTGTTTGGAACTACTACAAATTTTCCATTTCCATAACATACATTAGTCCAATAAATGGGTGGAACTCCCGGCATTACAGAAGCCGTCCAATGAATTCCGTCATAACTATAACTCGATGTATTGGACCCATCATACGTAACTGCCACAAATTTATCATTTCCATAACACACAGAATACCATTCAAGAGAATCAGGCATTACAGAGGCTGACCAATTTATTCCATCTGAACTATAAGATGCAGTATTAACAAAATTATCTGCAACAGCTACATATTTACCATTTCCATAAGCTACACTAGCCCAATAAAGTGAAGAGCCACCGGGCATGATAGATGATGACCAATGAATACCGTCATAACTATAAGCTGATGCACTACCATTGGTATTATAATATGCAACGGCTACATATTTACCATTTCCATAAATTAAACCATCCCAACCAAAATCACCGGGCATTGTAACAACGTTCCAGTTAATACCATTTAAGCTATAAACTGCGGTATGAGAACCCTCTATGGTTGCTACAAATTTACCACTGCTATAAAGATAACTGTTACTTGAATCTATATTTGGAGTACTAATAAAAGAAGCTGATACGATTGAACCACTAAAATAACTCGCACTAATCGAAGATGATGCCCATGATGCAGATATAGCTGACGTTACTGAAGAAGTTATTGAAGAAGTAACATATGTCACTGAGGAAGTAGCAGCGTATGAAGCTGTTATTGCAAAGAAAGAATAAGAAGCAGTTTGATCTTGAGTAACAATGATATTACCAATTGAAGATGTCGGAATCCCCGCAATAACATATCCAAGACCATCTAAAAAATAAGTGGTAGAACCTGTATCAGCATATCGTTGGACTACATCTTGGTAAGATTTAGAAATATACTGATTGGTAAAATCACGACTAGGAAATTGCATATATAACCTATAATTATCTTAAGAAGTTATCTATTCCCTTTAAAATCACCCTAGCATGATAATTATATTCTGGATTAGCCTTGAAATATTCCTTTAAGATTTGAATAAATTCTTTTTGCTTTTTTTGGAAATTTCTCTTTTTTATACCAAACTGTTCACAAATTATTGCTATTTCTTTTTTTGGAATAAAAACATTAATGCCTTTTCTTTTTGATGGTGAGATAATATCAGATGGGGTTCCCTTTACATAATTTAAAATTGGATGTGTTTTAAGTTTAACAAGAGGTTTAAAAGATTGTTTTTGTTCATTGACCTTAACTTTTACAGATGTGTGTTCTTCAACTATAAAATCCGATTCCCAAGGCTTGAAATAAGTATCTTCCACAATCACTTCAAGATGCATATTACCACGGGTATTTTCATCTAATATTCCTTTTAACCGTTTAATAGGGATAATACATTTATCACCATTTAATTGACCATTGAATATCAAGTTTGGTCCAGTAGTTGATTCCACAATCAATCGTGTTATAGAATTTTTTAATGAGGCATTTTTAACATCTATCTCACACTCAAAGTTCTCATTTTTATCAGTGTATAATTTATATGACATTTTTTATTCCTTTAATTTAATATCAATATCAGAAACAGCTTTTACAACCAATTTAATATCATTAGCTGTCACCTTAAAATCTTTCTTCATTTTTTCTTCGTTATACTCAACTCCTTTTACTTTACAAATAAGTTTTATCAACCGCCTTCTTTTATTTTGCTTTTCTTGGTCTTCACCAGCTCTATACGGACTCCAAGGTTCTTCAAGCCACGGCTGAACCAATGTAGCTGCATCTACTCCCAGTGGATTGCCAGCTAAAATTTCAGCTACCAACAAACATTCTGACCATTCCCAATTGGCGTTTTTCCATAAAACGTCTGTAAATCCCCATATATAACAAATCTGGCTCATATTATAAATATATTATCCGTTAATCATACATTAAAATTAGATATTATTTTCCAAGATACTTTTTGACCCAAGGTGATAGAGGAAATCTATGAGGTTTTGATACTTTTATTATTTGTTCATCTGTGGCTTCTAATGGACTGATTGACCCTCTAAACATAATAAGATACTTATTTTGTCGTTTACCTACAATTATTGCTGGAAGATTATCAAACCCCAATGGAGAATTAGGTCCTGTTAATGGACCCTTCCCAGTTGTAAGAACAAAATCTCCCACTTTTAAATTTTCACCTTGAAATTCAGTTAATAATGATTTAAGTTTAATCATAATAGGTTATATTAAATGGTCCTTGTTTTGCCACATCACCGATTGCTTCAAATAAATTACTTCTTCTAGTCGCTAATATTTTTGTTTGTAAATATCTACGCAATGCTGCCAAGTGTTTACATAAGCCTTCACCATAATCATAAGCTGGTTTTGGTTTTCTATTAATACAACCGCTTAAACTGTCAGGTCCAATATCACTTGCACCTTTTTGAGTATCATTATAAGCAAATCTATACATGAAATCAGGACAACTACAATCAACTTTACACTCTAAATTCATAGCATCATCACTTCGTTCTACTCTACCTTTTAAGAATGTAATATGACCTTCAAATGGTTCATCAGTTACAGTGGTTTGTGGACTGGATTTATATCTGAAATTCCATTGTTCTAATCCCTCTTCAATACTAACAGGAATAGAGCGAACTCTTACATTTGCTGCACGTTCTTTTCTTTCAGGAGTTGTTAAAGCTAAAAGTTCTTTATAAGTCATTGTTTCTTTAAGAAATATTCCTTCCTGTAACAAATTTTCAATTCTTCCACTCGTATCATCTCTAATTGTGTCACAATTCTTTTCTATTGCAAAATTCTTCATTGCTTTTATTTTTTGTGGAGAAGGCGGAAATCCTTTTTTATAATTATATGTCAGAATATCACCATCAAAATAACCAACTTTGACAACTCTAACAAATCCCAATTCATACATTCTATTATAAACACCCACATCATCATAATCACCATAAGATAATTTTTTTCCCATATTCTCTAAATAATTTCTTGCCCAATTTGCATGTCCTTCCCACGGAACTCTTTGAAACTGTAAATTTGGTTCTAACCAATAATATTCATTCTCTTCTCTTTCGTTTAGAAGAATTTGTTGAACAATTTCTTTTAGAAGCAATTTTAATTCACTTCTTTTTATCAGTGTAGCATTCTCAAATACAATGAATTTTGGACGCCCAGCGCCAAATGTATTAATTAGTTTTTGATAAAGTAATTGTGGTATGTCATCTTCTGATGGCCTTCTATTACCAAATTTTCTAAGTTCATGTGCAGGAAAAACCACAGATATTGTATTCTTTTTAGCATCATACCAACCTCTAAAATAATTTTCTCTATCAATACCAAAGTTGATACCATGCGTTTGTCCTTTTTTGTAGCGCAATATGTCATTTTTATAAATCCAACACCAATTTTTCCACGAAATATCTTCACCATCTTCATCTGACTGTCCTATTGACCAATAAGAGAGAGCCAATGCTTCTTTTTCAGCATCTGACATATTATCATGATATGATTCCTTAAAAATAAAATCGGTCATATTGATATAAATATAAAAATTTTAAAGGTTAGTTGGAGTAGTTTTAACTATGGAATAATATACATCATTATTTTCACCATAATCATATACATCCTTTACTAAAATTCTTAAAATTTTCTCACCCGGTACATGCCATTTTCCATCAGGTGGACCAGCATGTTTTAACCCACCAAGACTGGTAGCTGCAAATACATTTCCCTTACTACTATGAAGTATAATCAACAACCCTTTTGATATTGGATGAAAAATTGAAAATTGAATTGAATAATCAATAGGTAAACTCTGTACTATTTTCCATAGTTCTTCTTCATCATCAGGTATTAACTTTTGTGGAGTTGGTTCACCAAACTGTTCTTTAAAAATACAATATACAATCTCTTTAATAAGTTGTTTAAGTTGACTTTGCTTCATATTCTAATATAAATATTCAATTTTTATTGAATAAATGCAAAAGAAAAGAGCCGAAGAAATTCGGCTCCTTTGTATTCAAATATTAAAATTATTCTGCATTCACTTGAATTACAAAATTATTCCATGATGATAACCCACCTATAGGATTATCACCATAAGTAGTAGCTTTCCAAAGTGCCCAACTAGCTTCATAACCAACAGTACGATTAGTAGTCCTAACAGTAACAATATTTTCATTAATATTCCAAAAGATTTGACCAGTACTGGCACCACCCACGGTTGCTGCGCCATTAATAGTGCTAATATCTAACAATGACCCTGATTGATAACCACTAGTCCCATCATTATTAATACACAAGATTCCTACTCCTGTTCTAAAAGGAATAAACGGTAACGAAATATTGTACATATATGGTCCACTTGCAAATGACGCAGTAGTTGTATATCTCAAAACAGAGGTTGGTGGTGCCCAAGATGATGACATAGATGAACTTGCCCAAGAACATGAAATCTGTTGTTGTGTTAATAACGTCCAAGATGAGCTTATAGCATAGCTTGAACTAATTGATTGATCTGCAAATGAAGCAGATGTTAAAACTAAAGATGCTGAAGTATCACATAAATGGATAGATAGATTTGTCATAATATTTTAACTGTTAAATATAACTTTATTGCACTATAAATATCTAAAAATAAAATATTATTTCAAATTTCTTTCTTTATTTTAACCTAAATTTTTTTTATTTATAGCCACAAATCTCATAGTACTTTTATGATTAAGTATATAATCTTTTAAATCAGTAAAAATTCTTTGCCTAAAAATATAACTTGGAAGAGAATTTTGGTCATACAAAAGACCTGTAGTATAAAAAATATAATCCTTTTGAGGTATATAATCACATAATTTTTCTATATTCCAACCAAGTTCTATACATTCATTTCTATGTGTTTCAATAAATAAATCTACAGCATCGTTTGATAATGTTTCTTGAGCTTTTTCAAGTATTGGTACTTCGTATCCCTCTACATCTATTTTTATTAAATTTGGTTTTATATTATTTGATTTAACAAAATTATCTAAGGTATCAATATTAACTTCATGTATTTTAGCATTTTCAGGATTACTATTAATCTCAGCATCAGACACTTTAAAGTTTGGGTCGTTTGTAAATCGTGCCATATTAGTATTGTGATAATAACATTTTCCAACATAATTATTTAACCCAATTGGATGTGTACTTAAATTCCAATTATTTAATTTAGCAGTATTTTGTAATCTCTCACAATGAGAACGAATAGGTTCTATTGAATAACATCGATGGTCTTTTACTAAAGAACAATATACCGAAGAAACTATTCCACAATATGTTCCAATATCAATAAAAACACTCGGAGAATTTTCTATACAATATAATTTAAAAGCTGTCATTTCAGAAACTATTTCTGGGTTTGAATTCCAGATAGATTCTGGTCCCACTTCAATACACTTATACCGTCTATGCCATTCATAAATATTATCGTCCATTTTCCATTCTACACCATGTACATTCGCTATTTTCATAATTTTTGATTTATATTCCATAGATATCAAAATTCTACAATAAAATCTAAACAAGAATGAAATAAAATTAAATAAATGCAAAAGAAAAGAGCCGTATTTCTACGGCTCCTTTTTTGTTTAATTGATTATCTGTTAAGATTATACCGTGTCCAAATCGGCAATGTAAATCTTGCCATAGAATTCAGGACGAACAATCTTCTTCGCGTAACGGGTCATTACACCACGTCTTGGCGTGAAGTTCACAGGGTCATACACTAACGGTGTCTGAACCAATGGAATGTATGGAGCATATACTGCACCAGTTTCCAAGAAGTTATTACCACGGAAGCCCATTAGAATGATATTATCAGTCATATATGGGTTCTTGTAAACTTGGAACCTTGAAGCAAATGAACCAACCCTTGAAACGCCCATAGCAAACTTTGCTTGGTCGCCATCGGTATTCACTACGAATCCCGGAATAGATTCAAGAACAGTTGCCACTGTTGGGGAGATAACCATGAAGTTAGCACCACCACGAAGCGTCAATTGGTGAATCCTGTTGGATACCTTTTGAATCTTGTTACCAAGAGTTTGGTACCATGTTGCCTTGGTGTAGTAACCACCAGTACCTGCCGTTGTTGTTTGAACGAATTGGTAAGTACCAGTTCCAGTAGGAACTATTTCCGTATTAAGCCTTGCACTCCAACGTTCAATATTGATAGGTAATACTGCGTTAATCAACATATCAAGAATTTCAAGGTCAATTTCCATTGAAACATATTCAGACAACAGAGCAGTCAATTCTGCTTCTGCGTCAATGCTATGATAAGCATTCAAGTCTTGAGCAAGTTCAGGAGTCCAGACAGCTTTCAACTTACGTGTCTTAGCTACGATTGGTTCGGAGTTAAGTTGCAAGTTTACTTCTGGAATACCGATATCCTTGTTAAGACCAGTATCAGTAGTTGACTTACCTGTTCCATAAACAAATCCCGTATCAGTACCAGTAGCATTAGCATTGTTTGGATTATCTTCGAAGTCACCACGGTCTTGTGGGCTTGGTTGAACTGTGTAATAAATATTACCAGTGAAGGAACCAGTAGCACCAGCCGAAGCTGATAAGACAAACTGGATTTCACCAACCTGAGCACCACCAGCATCGATACCAGTACCCACTACAAATTTTGTAAATGGTGGGAAATACATAGGACCGGAGCCGGCAGCACTACCTGATTGAAATGAAGCAGTTAGCCCTGCTGTAGATCCAGTAACAATGCTATATGGCATGAATGAACGAACAGCTAATGGGTCAAACGGATTACCTTGACTAGTCGTAGTACTATAAAAATTTGAAGTTTTAAAAGTAATAAGCTGATTGTTATTAAACGATGCTGAAATACTATTCAAAATTCCTTGTACTGAACCAGATGAGGCATATTGAGTATAATAATTAGCCAACCAGTCAATATCTTCCAATGTTGATGTAGCTGCACTAAATGTTACTGCAGTTGCAGCTTTTTGATTAATGGTGTAACCATATCGGCCTGCGCCGTATAGACCACCGCCGAATGTATCAGTAGAACCTAGTTTAGCACCAGTACCACCGAACAATGATTGATAATATGAACCTGATGTATCGGCAGGATTACCACCGTGAGGTGAGCCATACTTGAAATCCAAGTAGAACACAAGACCAGATGGGAGGTTCATAGGCTGAACGGATACGAATTCCTTCGCAGCAAATTCAGCAAATACACGTCTGACCAACGGGAGAGCTACGCCAGCCCACTGTTCAGAGTTTGCGGAAGTACCAGTAGCAGTTGCTTCTTCAATCAGTTGTTTAGCCTGATTTTCGAGCAAGACCGACATATTGGACTTCTCAATATCACTCTTAATACCATCAAGAAGACCGGTTTTATCCCACTTGGTCACAAGACCACGGGTTTCCTGCATCAAACGAGCTTGAGGATTGAGAGTGTTTGTTAACAATGATTTAATATTTTCCATATATTGTTTTTTCTCTATTTTTATTTTTTGCTCACTAGATTATTACTTCTTTTCAGGAGTAGTAGTCTTCGGTGTATCTTTGATTCCAGCGAGCTTCTTGAATCTAAGAGCCATCTCATTACCTTCAGTAATTAACTTGGAAGGTTTTGTTGATGACACCGGCTTTGATGCGAATCCTTCGGTAATTTGCTTAACTTGTCCCTTTTGCGAAACCGGTTTTACAACCGATTTTACAGAGTGGGTTTTTGTCATTTGCGTACCGAAATTCAAGGACTCCGCCAATAGGGCGTAGGCCAGCTTGACTTCACGAACACTTTTTGTTAGGTCAAATGATTCAACGATTTTCATACGATATGAATCGTCCAAAACACCTGCGAATTCTTTAAACAACTTGTTCGTGTAAAGTAGTTTAGCATTCAACAGATTGACCTCATTAATTTGTCCACGGAGGAATTCAATGGTTTTATAGGCTTCTTTCAAAGCAACCCTGTATTGAGATGCTTCTGCCATTGGTTTACCTGTTTCAGACCCACTACCAATGTTGCCTTTACCTTGAATATTATGATTTTTACCCGGTAGCTGTCTCTTACTAGCATCTGGACCGGGTGGATAACCCTTTACACCACCGGTTTTGTCCTGACCAGCAAGTTCTTTGGTTGGAAGACCTTGATTTTGTAAGGCTTCATCCATTTCTTCATACCCTTCTTCTTCCTCTTCTTCTTCGCCTTCTTCATTAAGAGCGGCGAGTAATTCATCTAGATTGATATTTTCTTCATCTTCTGCAGCTCCAACAGGTTCTTCAACCGGTTCTTCAGCAGGTTCTCTAACTGGTCGCCTACTTGCTCCACCAGCATCCATAGCTGTTGGGGGGACTGTATCAGCTCCCGGTTCAGCTTCTGGTTCCGGTTCAAGATTAATATCAACTTCACTACCCGGTTCTGCTTCAATATTGGCAGCAGGTTCTTCGTCACCAGTAACGGGTTCTCTTTCATCACCAGTAACAGGCGATGACACTCCACCACTATCTTCTGGTGCTGGTGTTAGTTCTGGAGCAGCAGGTTCTTCTTCCGTTCTACCTTCTTCTTCCTCTGCTACTTCATTTTCCAACTCTGCAATAATTTCATCTAAATCTTCCGAAGTTAGACCAGCTTCTTCAACCCTACCCTCATCTTCCTCCTCGCCCTCTTCTTCCCTTCTACCTTCATCTTCCTCTTCGGCAGTTTCATCCATTTTCTTCCTACCTTCATCTTCCTCTTCTTCTTCTTCGGCAGTTTCATTAACTTTCTTACCGAGTTTAGGAACGCCTGTTGGGCCTAATCCAGCTTGAACGGCTTTAAAATCCACATCACCGGCGCCACCTTTTGGTGTTTTGGGATTACCTTTAGAAACGGCTTTGGTTGCTGGTCCCTTAGCTTCTCCACCACTTCCATGAACCTGATTTGGAGCTTCTACTTCCTGTAGTCCCTCTTCTTGGTCTTCTTCTTCTTCGGATTCCTCTTTTAATTTGTCGGCAAACATTGCCTCAAAACGGGGAGCGAAGGCTTCTTCAAGAGCGGCTTTAGCATTGGCGAGAGCAGTGGCTCTTACTGCCTTAGCATCAGCAATCGCTTCTTTCAATAGTTCACTATTAATCATAAAATTGTTTTCTTTGTTTTCTGAAGTTATTTGAACTCCAATGAAGTTTACGTTTTTGAATACGTGGCAGCAAATAGAAATTACTGCATTTCTGTAATATAAATAGTATTATATTTTCTAAAATACAAAAAATTTTATTAAATAATAAAATTCTATTATGAAATGAAACTATATCTTACCTTAAAGAAACTGATATTTAACTAAAATTATGTAATATTTATTTATGTATGCCCAGCAAATCATTAAACCAACAAGAATTTTTTAAAAAAGTAAGACATGCAAAACATGACCCTGATTATGGAAGTGCATATGTTAGAAAAGTAGCAAATTCAATGAGTGACTCTGATATTGATGATTTTGCTAATTCTTTAGCTGAATTAAAAACCAAAAAAGCAGTATTGTCAATTCTTAAAGATATTCGTGAACCGATGTATCTTGATGAAGTAGGTGAAGAATCTACTTCAATTGACCCAGTATCAACCACATTTCATGTAAAAGAAGAATGGGCAACATATATAAAACCTTACATCGGTCAACCCTTTTCACCAAGAGAATTAGCTGCATTGGACAATTTCAAAGAAAAGAAACCAACCACTACTGCTAGAACCGAAATATGGTATAAAACTACAGACCCATTTGGAACCAGTCATGTTACCGTTATTAAGAAAATGAAAGATAGTGGTCAATTTTCTTTTACAGCTTTTCAAAAACATGACAGACCAATATCTGACGAAGAAAAAAAGAAAAAAGAACAAGAGAAACAAATGGCTACTGGTCTTGGCGGTACTGAAGCTGGATTAGGTAGCGCAGGCGGTCTTGGTGGACCACCAACATTTCCTCAAGGTGCAGTTCCTCCGGGTTCTCCAATTCCACCAGCCGCTGAACCTGAACAACAAGAAAAAGAAGAAGAAAAAGAAGATATCATCGTTACCAAATCTATTTTATTTAAAGATGATATTAAAGGCGCGGCTATTCTTGTAGAATTTCTAAAAAAATTAGACCTATAATATGATTAAACTTACAGAATTATTAAAACATATTGTTAGCGACGAACGTGATAAAGGATTAACTCCGGTTGATAATTGGAAAGCAACCGATGCTATGTATCTTGAAGATATGGGTTTTAAAAATGATGGTATGTTTTATTATGCTCTTAAAAGACCAGAAATGAGATTAAGCCATAAAAAAGGCACAGGTTTTATTATTGAAGATAGAACAAAAAAAGAAAAACGAACATTCCTAAAATTTAAAGACCTTGAAGAATATTTTGCTAATTATAAGCAAAAATGGGAAAACCGGCCCTATTTATAAGACATATGAATGGCGATTGGAGCCCAGCTGAAAAAGATCCACAACTTGATACTGATATCAAGAGATTAACGGGCATTGACAGAAAAAAAGCTATTATCGATAAAATTTGTCCTTTCTGTCATAAACCTGTAGATGTGAATAAATTTCGTGATGAACAAAGTAGAAAAGAATTTAGAATTAGTGGTCTTTGCCAAAACTGTCAAGATAAAATGTTTGGGAAAGAAGAAGAAACCGAAAATCTTATGAAAGAAAATTTAGAAGTACAAGAGTTTAGTCTAAAGAAAATTGTTGAAAATTTATCCAATATTCCCAGAGATGGTGGTGCTAGATTTGGTGATGAAGTTAAAAAACTTTCCCCACAACAAAAAAAAGAATTGATGGAGAAGGTTAGCAAATTCAACGAATATGGAAAAGTTTTACGATGTGAAACGGCTTTAATGGAAATGGCAAAAAATCTTTCTGAAATTGGTCAAATGGCAGAATCTTACGCTATGACCGAATCTGGTGATTATTTTCAAGCCGAAGTTGTCAAAAGAGATTTTAATGAAGTAAAAAAGATTACCAAAGATTTTTCAAAACGAGCCAAAGAATGTTACGGTGGTCTTCAGCAATTAAATGCTCTTTACGAAGATATGGGTAGAAAAATGGAAAGATATTTTGAAATACAATCCTTGGACGAAATTGCTTCTGCAATTCCACAACAAGAAATTTCAGCACCTGCTCCAAGAATAGGTGAAGTATCGGATGAAGAAGAAAGTCTTACCGAACAACACTTAAAAAAAAATTAAATGAAGTTGGAGAAACGACAAGAAGCGGCAGAACTCCATTAGATGTCAATCATATTGTAGATTTGTTGGAAAGTTTACCCACCCCCTCAGTTATTGTTTTCGTAGATGGCAATAAGGAAAATTACGCAATGTATCTTGACTCAAATTTTAGACATTTAAGAGGAATTCCATTCGTATCAGTATCAAAAACAATTAGTAATGTTAGTGGTCCTCAAGGAAAATTTCTTCCATCATACTATTATAATGATTTTAGAGATAAAATGAAAGTTGTTAAATCAGTAAAAGATATCGCTGATAACATACACGATTATACTTTTGGTGATTACTTGGAATTTAATAATGTAGATTTAAAAAGAAGGAGATTAAAATCCACAGACCCCCATAAAATAGGAGACGACCTGTTTACAGCTCAAGAAAAACTTATATTACTTCAGCGTTATACTGAAAGTCTTACATACAGAATTTTTAACGCTTACAAATATGAATATAATGTATCTAAACTTAGCCAAGGCCCTACACCAATTGCACCTGTTCCAACAGTTCCTCTAAGCAAGATAATAAAACCTTGGGTTGTTAAAAAACCAAAAGAAGGATAATATCTACTTAATTTGTAGTATTATTTACATCCTCAGTTTTACACACTTCAATATAACGTTTCATCCAACGCATAAAATAGATTGCTTTATCTTCGGCAAGGAATGTAGCACGACCTGTAGTGGCTTCTTGAAGAGAAATTGGAAATAAAAATCCATCTTGGTGTTGATACCAAAATTCATTATCCCTGAAATAAACAAATCTTACAACCTTATTATCTCTCACCAAATCAATAAGTTTTACTGTTTTGGGATCAACATATTTAACATTTTTCATAATTGTGATTTATAGGCAATTTAGTTCCTCTAACATGTACGGCATGTCTGTGGTAATACATTTCTGAACTTCCAAAGGTTCCTTTCCAAATAAACGGAGAATCTTCCAATGATATTCTATGAACGTAATGATATTTCTGATCTTTCATCCATTTTAAAATCATAGGTTTAAAAATATCTTTTTTACTAAAATAATCAAACACACTTTCAATACCTCTCCACCTGCCGGCATCAAGGTCATAAGTTTTTGTGTATCCTACACCACAATATCTGGCTGTTTTACAAATCATTGGTAATACATTAGGAACAGTTCCATCAATATACGATTTCATTATAGGATGGGTGGGGTCATCAAATTGATGAATAAATGTTGGATATTCTACAAAAATAAACCCCGCTTCTTCAATTTCTTCCGGTGTCCACAAATCATTCGGTAAATGATAAGCACCCGGATAATGATGACTTAATTTTAATCTATCATTCATTTTTTATAAACTTTCCTATATTACTTTTTATAAAAATTTCTTCTTTACTATTCCATGCAAATATCCAACAATTATCTTTATTATCTGATTTACAAAAAAATATAGGGGCACCTTCATCACATCCACCGCCTTCATCAAAAATCACAAGTCTCTCCTTTTTTCCCCTGTCATTAATATTACATTCACGTTCTCCCAAGCAGACAAGAAACATATCCTTTAAAGGTCGCATGGAATTATCAGATTTAAATTTGATGGATAAATTTTCCCACTGTAATACAAGTCGCTTATTTGTCATAGTTTATCCACGTCGAATTCTTGGTGAACAAATTGGGTAGCGCTCTATAACTTCTCCCAGTTTTTCATAATAGCAATCATCACAACAAACACCCTTTGGGCATTTGTTTCTACCGGTGATAAAACCTTGTAATGGAACTTTGCAATACGCACAATAATCCCTATGTTTTTCATAAAATTCATCCAATATGTGTGGATTTTCAATCAATTTTTTAAGTGGAATTGCCATACTTTAATAATTACTTTGACTTAAACCCAAAAGCTAACCAAGGTTTTAGTTCTTTACCTTTTGGTGATTTTCTTTTTCTTTCCAAAGTATTCAAAACCATATTAACAATTTCATCGGCTAAAACTCTTGACGACCAAGGTTCGTTCTTAGAAGTTATATCTATAATAATTTTTTCAGCTGCTATTTGAAATGTAAATCTTTGTTTTGGTGTAATTTTCATAATCACATGTAAAATTTATTTTCAAGAGGTTGTCCATCTGATATCCTGCCTACACCGATAGGTTCAGGATTACAGGAAGGTTGAACAAAAATAACATTTGAATTTTTATTATGATACCCCTCATACAATTTATGATAAAGTTCATTAATCTTTTCATAATTCACAGTCTTTGGAAGAGTTGTAGTTTTATAAGCTTCATCTAATTTTACTTGCATGGAATTTGCAAATTCAATAACCTGTTCATAAGACCATGAACCATTTTTAATAGCTAAGATTTCCTCACGGTCAGGACGTTTGACAATAACCTTGCGGTCATTCAAGATTTCCAAACCCATTCGCATTAACCTAACAAGATGTGAAGCATGTTTGGTATCGTAACCCGATTTAACTTCAAGTTCATGTCTTGCTGGATTACGATTCTTTCTCCAATTAAGCCAAGAATTGTAGGCTTCTATTTCCTTTTTGTAAAGTCGTTCTCTCTGTAAAATATCAATTACTTCTTCCTTCAAGTTGTATTCCTTGGACAAACGTTCAATGACACCAGCCTCATACATTTGAGGCCAATTACCTTCATTAACGTCCACTTCTGAAACATTAAGAATTAATTCCCAAATGGTTGACTTTAATTCGTCGCGTTCCATTTCACTTAATGGAAACTGTGATAGATTCCATCGTTCAACTTCGGATTTGATTAAACCAAAGATTTCACTCATTTGTCTTGGGCGTTCTTCGGGCAAACCAAAATCTTTTCTTTTTGGTTCTGTCAATTCACCACGAACAATCCATTTGCGGTGTCGTTCAATTTTCGCTAATTGACTATATGCATATCCCGAAAATGTAAATTTAGCTTTGGATGACAAGAATAAATCTCTACTATCCATCAATTCATCCATTGGTGATTTAAAAACAAAATGGTTACTGGGGTCGGTCCACAATAGTTCAATAATATTGGGATTTACATTAGCAGCCAAAATCATGAACTTTTTCAAAGAGTAAAGAGTGGACTCAAATTTTGGATTTTTTGGATTTTTCAAATGCTCCAAAAATGATTCAATAGATTTATCATTTTCTGCCTGCTCAAAGCGATGAAATAGATTATTTTCTATTTCTTTAGGCGGAATTACAATACCTTTTACATCAACATCGGACAATTCATTATTCAAGCCATAAGCCTGTGAACCGTGGAGAGTTATGTAAATAGTATTTGGAACAAGCCAATTCAAATTCATATAGATAGTTTATCAGAGAAAGCATAAATGTCAAGCGTTCTTAAGAATCACTTCCCTAAGATTGTCCAAGAGTTCTATGTAAAAAATTATTTTTAAATAATGACCATCATTTCCATACCAGTTTATATCCAATGGATAACACAATCCTCTATGAAAATGATATTTTAACATTCTCTTAAAAATTTTATTATATTTTTCCATTAGACAATATTTTCGTGTAATTCCTTTTTATGATTTTTCAATAAACGAATTTTCGCTTTCTGTTTCCATTGGTCTGCTTGTAATTGCCATAATAACTGTAATTCATAATCAGATGCATTCCAATAATCATCAAGTTCTCTAATTCGTCTTTTCAATGCATGTAATACAAGTTTTTCATGAACATATTTACCATTGATAAACCGACAATATTCACAATCACATTCCTTCCGCCAGCATTGGTGTGTATGGCGATTTCGTAAAATTAAAAACAAACGCTCGATGGTATCACCCAATCGAGCGTCTGCTTCTTTTTGAATTCTATTAATTATTTGTTGAGGCGTCATCAGGTTTGGTTTCTGCTGTTGGCTGAGCGCCGCCCTTTACCAATTCATACAATTTACCCCATTCACCTTTTTCAGTAGCATTTACTACTGTGTTTTCAATCTTGGTTAGTTTTTCATCCAATTTCTTCTTGGCTTCAAATGCTTTTGGAGAAAATGTTTCATTTCTACTACCATCAGCGTTTATAGCTACTTGGTCTGGTTTAGAAGCCTTGCGAGCTTCACGGAGAGTTTCTTCCGATAACTTAATGGCTGCAGCAAGAGCATCAGCTCGTTTAATTACTTCAGCATTAACTAATTTCTCCACAACTGTATTAACTACTTTATCAGAACCGAATTTTTCAATTTGTTCTGCCACTGCTATGTTTATTGATTTTGGTGTCATAATTATAAAGAAAATATCACACTTTATTACAAAAGTCAATTATTTAATTTCTTTAAACGGCGGCGGACACAACATATCAACAAATTTCATTACCTTTTTATAAACTTCATCCTCTTTAGTAAAGCAATATTTTTTGGTTGCAACTTCATCAATCCAATTTCGTAAGTCGGTTCCAAATTCCTCACTTCTTGCTTTAATATCACAGCAAAATTCTGCCAAATATACATCAGGCATTTCTTTAATGCCACCCGGCCAAGCTTCGGGGTGATGTTTATTTGTAGAATTATGATGATGAATTGCCAATTTCATTTTCAATTTAGCAACATCTTCTACAGGATTTCCAAGAGAAAGATATTCCCACTCTATACCAAAAAATTTAGATGCATCGTGTACCATTCCATTAGCAACCAAATTTCTAGCTAATTCCACTTCACCCAAAGCCAATAATTTTTCTGCTAATATTACGCAATTATCTTCCACATTGCGAATATGTCTCGCAATTAGGCGAATTTTTTCCATCGTTTTTTCAGCTTCCTTGCGGAGCCGTTCGGTTCTTTTCATCTTGTAACTCTTTTCTTATTTCCATCCAAAGAATACCCAATCTGTTTTTTCCAGAACCATCACCACCATCAGCCCAATATCTATCCTTGAAACTATGTTCAACAATTTCTGCATCTCCAGTAGAAAGTAAAAGCTCCTTAATTTTAGGATATTGTGCAATTTTAGCTAATAAAGCATCTTTCATAATGCTTTCTTTGACTTGTTCCCAATCAACTCTTAAAGGACGATTCCTGTCACGTCCTATTTCAGCAGCCGCTCGCGGGCCTTTGGCAAGCCTTACATCTTCTTCGTGTTCAGTTCCAGCGAATTTCTGTGATTGGAAATAATGCTCTGTAGTAGGCCACACTTTACCTTTCAAAACAATTGGATGTCTTGAAAAATTGGAAAAATCTCCATAAGGTTCTGCTATTCTATAGAATTCAATTTTCATAATAAAAATATAATACCACAAAATTCGCGGATTGTCAATGAAAAGATAAATCTTATCCATTTAACGGCAATTAATGTTAAACTGAATATTTTGAATATATTAAGAAGGATTCTTTGAACTAACAGGAGGTAGATAACGTTTAACAAACGGTTGTAATTTTTGAGTAAGGTCCACATTTCTTGCAGTATATTTACCAGCTAAATCCCAAGGACTCATACCTTTTTCTGATGGTAATGGTTCGTTTGGATTGGGCATATCAATATGACCCGGTTTTATTATTTGACCCCATATTTGTTTAGCCTTTTCTGCTGTTCGTTGAGCTGGTGGTACTTGATTCCACATTTGTCTAGCCGTCATTACAATTTGTTGTCCAGCAGGTGTTTGACTCCAATGTTGAGCGGTTTTTGTTCCAAAAGGAGTATGCAATCCAGCATATCCAACCAAAGCGGCGCTTGCTAATGCTTTCCATTTATTACTAATTTCATCTTGTCGAAATTGTTCAGAATAAATTTCTCTGACAATTTCTTTAATAATAAATTTTAATTCTGACCTATTTACTTTCTCTTGTAACATTGAACTAGTTGGTTCGTATTTCCACACTGCTGTATTCCAATGCCCTAATAATTTGCGAAAATCATTTTCATTATAACAACATATTTGTCTTGGAAATTTTTTCTTTGTAGGAACATGTTCTTCTGTGTAGGGGAAAATTTTCATACCCGGAGGACACTTTTCTTTTTTTAGGTCAATATGACAATATGTTACACCATATTCTTTATAATATTTTGGTTCCTTTTTTGTTATAGGGTGTGAAATCCATCTATCATCTGCACCTGCCCATCCTTGAGCTTCTTGTAATTTTCTGTATTCTTCCCATATTCCTGCCCCACCTTCATCCTCTATCATTTCCCTAGCAGTTTCTATAGCTTGACGAATAGCAGCTTCATAATTATTCTCCTTTAACACTTCTTCTATTGCATCCAATCCATTTGCAAATATAGCAGTATCAGCTAAATCTGCTGATAATAATCCAAGTCTTCTTTCTAAAACGGTATCTATTAATTTTACACCAGTTTGTCTATCTCCGACTTCTTTTCGCCATTTTTCAATTGTAGCAACACTTTTTGGAGATATTGCTTCATTCAAATCATTTTCAAAAAATTTTGGTTTTTCTAATGGATTTTGTTTTTTATGTTTAATATCCCAAGAATGTTCAGCCCATGCACCACAATTTAAACATTGATATCCTTTTTTTCCTTTCCATGTAATATCATTAGCAGTACAATTACGAGATAACCCATTTTCAAGTAATTTTGCCTGCTTTATAATTTCTGAAATTATCAATTTTAATTGTGATTTCTTCATCTATTATTACTTTAATTTGAAAGTATTTCCACTAACATTTTCAAATATAGGATATTTTGATTCTTCTTCAACGTTTTTTGTAGTTATAAGGTCTTGTAAAATAACTTTAATCTTTTCAAGCAACCGTATAGCATCTTGATGTGACAATGTTCGTGGATTATAGCCAATGTTATCCAAAATAGTTTGAATAGTTTCTTTAGCTCTCCCCGGTACTGAAACAGTGGATTTAAATCCTAATGGCGCTGAAGTACTAGACTTAGTTGGTTTTGCTATTATTTCATGTATTTTATTTTTCATATAATTATTCAATTTCAGTTAAAATATCTCTTACAATATTCTCAACCCTTTCCCATTTTTGGGTAATTGGATTTTGAATAGTGGTTTTAACACCTTCCTGAAGAGTACCCGATGGAAACATGAAGGCGCCCCTTGTACTAGGATTTGATACAAAATCAAACGCTATAAGTTCAAAATCATCTTGAACCACATCTGCATCTTCATTTATACTTTTATTGACTGTTCCCAATCCACGACTGGAAATTCCAAGTCGAATATTGGCTTTAAATAATTCCTTTAAAATATTTCCATTTGGAGTAGGTAAAACTTCAACAGTTCCCATAAGGTCATCACCTTCCCAATGTAATTCTACAACATTATGAGACACATTTTGTAAGTTTACAACTGAGCTTTCTGGATGGTCAAGTTCTCCCAATGCTCTTCTTTCTTTTACAAAGTTTTCCTCATATTTTTTTGATTCACGAAAAAGTACATCTTTCTTATATAGCCTACCGTTTTGATTTTTTATATTTGCTCGTTGTAAAATACCCTTGACAACCAATCGTCTTCCATCAGTACGAATAGCTTCTTCAAAGAGATTATCTTTGATAAATTCAAAGGTTATACAATCAACTAATAATTGTTTAGTATTCATATTAAACGTTCCATCCTATCTCTTTAACATATTCCAAGAGATAATATCTACCATTTTTAACTATATCAACCGAACCTTTCGAATATTGGCCATAATACGTTTGTCGTCTCATAGCATCAATTGCAGCCAATTTTATATCTCTGTTATCTATATTATTTATCATATGATTTTCAGGAATCAATAACTGGTACTTGATTTTGGTAGTATTTACATTTTCAGCTAATATTTTTGATGTTTTCTTTATATAAGGAAGAAAATTAACTTTTCCATTTTCATCTTTTATACTATCAGACATAAATTCTACAAGAAATATATTTAAATCTTTTTGAATCCATTCAGCTACAGGTGGAAGTTTCTTTTTCTTTTTACGATGTGGAATCTCCGGTTCTGGTTCTGCCAGCGATGGCTCTGCTGGAGCTGGTGCTTGTTTTGGCACCGTTTGTTGTGGAGCCATTGGTGCTGGCTCTTGAGTAGGAACCATTGGAACAGCCTGTGGTGGTTGTTCTTCTGGTGAGGGTGCTGATGGAGATGCTACATTTGGTTCTTCTTCATCACCAGCTTTTGGTGGTTGTTCCGCTGGTTGTTCTTGTGGTGGAACTTCTGGACCTGCTATTGGTTTTTCTTCTGCACCCGGAGCAGGTTGAGAACCTTCACTTTCAATTTTAATATTTATACCCGGAGTTAAAAAGTATTTCTTATCATTTTGGTCGGTTGCTATCACCACATAATCCTTATACCAAAATTCTACACTAATTTTCTTAATATTTTCTATAGTGTAATCGGTTTTTGGTTGTCCATAACCGCGTGAAGCATTAGCAACAACAGTTTTGTTCAAAAGTCTTTTGTTCATTTTATCCAAAAGAACCTTCTTAGCATCAGATTCAGCCTTGTTCTTTTTATCCTCAAATGCCCTAAAATCACGAGTGAAATCATATTCCGATGGGTCTTCCGGTTCAGGTGATGTTTCTGCAGGTGGAGGGGTTGGTGGTACCTCTTCTGCCGCAGCACCGCCTGCGCTCATACCTGCGGGAAGAACAGGAGCAGGCACAGGAGTAGCCGGGCTTGCCATTGGTGGCTGTGGAGCCTGTTCAGTTAAATTCAACAAATTTCTTAATTTAATTTTCTTACTCATATTACTTCACCTTCTCTAAAATACTTTCTACTACTTTAAATCCTAACTTTTTAGTTACATCTAATGCTCTTTGACTACCACTTTTCTTTTTAGAAAATGCAAATGGTGTAGCATATCCAGCTATAGCACCCGTTGCTGTCATTTCCTGAATATTTTCTTCTTCCTCTGGAGGAAAATTTCTAACTGTTTTAAGAGTTGGTACAAATTTCTCTTGCTCTTCATCCCATACTTCAAAAGGATTATTTATACCATGAAATCTTATAAATTTTCTTTCCCATCTTGGTGGCCCCAAAATAATTTCAAACACAATATCAGTAGGAGTAATTTTATATAATACTTTAATATTTTCAATATTTCCTACAGGGACCTTAAAAAATCTAGAAGCTGCATTTCTTACTTTTTTAATTATAGAATAATCCATTCCTAACCTATGGAGTCCTGACCTATGTATTTCTTCTAATTTTTTTCTCGATTCCAATTCTCTTGCTTTTAAATATTTTTTTAAATCTCCCACGGTTTTTACTGTACCACCCTTTATTTCATTCATAATTTGATTTTTAACAAATTCAATATCTGCATCTTTTAGTCTTGGATTATGTGCTTTTATCAAATCAAGCATCATATTTATGTTATCTTGTGTTATCTCTATTTTCTCCCACTCACCACCACCAGCGTAAATGTTAGAACCACGGTTAATTATACGGTTTAATAACATATAAATAAAAGCAATACCCCCTACTGCGGCAGCCGTAGTCAAACCTACACCAATTTCAGAAAGACCAGAAATTCTTTTTGACCTAACACCACTTTCCATATCATCTTGATACTTTCCATCAGGACCGATTTTTTCTCTTATTTTCTTTTTAAACACATATGGAGTAGCATATCCACCAACTGCACCCATTTGTTCCTCATAATCTTCTGGTTCAATCGGTTCATCCACATCTGCTTGAGTATATGGTCTAAGAATTTCTGGACGATATTTTGATAGTTTCTGCTTTCTACATTTATCACACGCTCTTACCAAAGGAATACCCTGACCATCACGTTCCCATTTACTAGGTAATCCACTACCACAGTCGCATGTTCTTTCCTCATTTTCTTCTGCAACGTTCACAGCTTTCATTGTGCCACCAAGACCCACATCAGCTGCTAAGTCGGCTCTCGTAGTCATTTTTTCATGAATAATAGGAGTAGCAGATACTTTTCCATTTACAGAACCATCTGGTCCAATTATTACTTCATCACTGGCAAATCTACCACCCGATTTAGTCATAATAACATTTATAGTTCTGTCACTTATAGGCGACGTAGATTTTATATGATACCCTCTCCTTTCAAAATGATTAACTGCTCTTGTTTGTGATGATGTTTGTTTACTCAATTCATGTAAAGAAACTCCACGTTCAGAACCTCCAGCGCCACCACCAACAAAACTAAGATATTTACTAAGATTTATATGTGGCTCATTAATACTTCCATCTGGTTTTATATTTGCAACTCTTGTTACTGGACTACCAAGCTTCCCTTTATGTCTTATGAGAATTATACCTACGCCATCTGATGTTGGATAAGTATTTCTAAGAATAAATCCTATTTTTTTCAATGTGTTAATAGCTCGTTTCTGAGTTATTGTAGCTTGATGAATATCTGGACCAACACCAAGTATCTCATTCAATATAGCTTTTTCTACCATATTTTTAATCCGAAATTTAAGATGTAATTTTTTTTCAACAATAGAAAAATCTAAACCTCCACCCGTAAGGCTCATAGGAATATCAGATGCAGCCTTTCCAGTCACAGAACCATTAGGATTTACTAATGCTTCTTCATGGCCATATTTTCCACCCGATTTATCCATAATAACTATTACAGTTTTACCTGTTGTATCTGCAGGCATTGTGGATGTAACACGATAATTAAGTTTTTCCAAATATTGCACAACTCCCTTCTGTTGTGGTGTTTGTTTATTTAACTCACTAGGAGAAACCCATCGTCCTAATTGTTCTTCAACCACATTTTTAATCAATGATTGGAATTGAGATTTTTTCACTTTTTTTAAAGTTGATTTTTAATTTCTTTCAAAAGTTCATAAGAAAGTAAAACAACCATAACTTGATTATCCTTTACTATTTTATTTGGTAATGGTTTTACTTTATTCAGTTGACGAACAACTTCGTTGATTTTTATTCTTATTACATCATTATCCTTAATTTTTGATGATAATTCACACAATTGTTTCTTTACATTATCCACTTCTTTTACAATATATTCACCAAGCGAATTAGTATTGGAAATATTGTTAATATATTCACGAAGAACATTCTTTTGATTTTCATCTAAATCTTTATATTTCTTATTCATACCTTCGACCAATATACGATAAGATAAAAGACGAACATCTTCATTTTGTTGTGCATAAAACTTAAGAATATCCTCTTCACCAGATTTCTTCGGTCTATCAACAATGTTTTCAATAATACACGTTTTTGCTTGATAAACTTCTTTTGCATCAAATTTCAAATCTTTGGAAGAATCATCTTCAAATAGTTTGAATATGGAAGCTAAAGTCCTATAATTTTTAATATTTGCTTTTAAAAAATCGTTAATTGGATAAAGTTCCTTAATTTCCTTAATTAATTCGTATTTTTCCCTCGCTAATTTAGCGTTACTAAGTTTTTTTCGTTGTTCTACAATAACCGACAAAAATCTATCCGCATGGTGCTCATCCTTGATTTTTTCAGACAAAAGAAAATTATAAAGACGCCATTCTCGGCCCAATTCGGTGTTTTCTTTAAAGTATTTAAAAAGTAAATCTTTAGCTTCCGACTCATCTTTACCAGCAATAATATCTGCTGTCACTTGTCGTGTCAACAATTCAAACAAAATACCTGTATTTCTAAACTTTGAGTGGCGCATTTTCTTAGGCATATATTCAACCTTTACACTTATTTATAAATATGATGTGAACATATGAAAATGTATTATTTCATTATTCATCAATTATGTTATCTTCATCAAGCATTGACTTGCTTCCTGTTGTCGTTGCTTCCTTAATTAATTCCTTTTTTTCTCTTTTTGATTTATCCAAATAAGAGTTAAGATTCTTAATCAAACTACTTCTTTGAAGTGTTTCAAGACTGAATGGAGAATTCTTTGCCCATTTTGGTGTCAGAGAATTACTACTTTTTCTCGGTTTTCTTTTATTTTCCAAATCACCGAGGGGGTCTTCTCCAAAACGGTGTTGTTTGCGAGCATCATGTTCCCCTTCTTGCGACGGCCTTTCATAATCTTCAGCATGTTCACCATGTTCCTCTTCTATACTTCCAGTATTATTGATAGCCATTTGATTCCATTTAGCATAATTAGTATCTCCTTTAATCTTTGCTTCTTGTAACGGTGGTAATACGCCAGCTCCACCGCCTCCTACTGGAGGTCCCAGTTCAGGTAATCCACCGACACCAGCTCCGCCTAGTTCAGGTAATCCGCCGCCGCCCAATTCAGGCAATCCTCCACCACCCGGTGGAAGACCTTCAGCTTTTGGATTAATTTTCTGAAATGGTTTAGCAGGGTCATTACCCTCTTCTTCAATGGATTTAAATCTCCACACCTGTTTGGAATCCTCAACAATCTGGTCAAGTAATTCTTCTGAATCATCTTTGGACAAATTAAAGACGTTTTTGTAAATCCATTGCTTAGAAAATAATTTAGCTTCCATCATATTTTTAGCCAATTCCGTTTTATTTCCCCAAACTTCAATCTTTTCCTTCTCAAAAATCGTTGATGGATTAGTAAGTTCAAGTTTAAAATTTACCAAACTTTCATCACGATATCCTTGTGAATACAAATGAACAATAGCAATTTTTTCAAGTTCTGATATAAGAACTCTTTGAATACGTTGAATAGTTCTAGCAAATCTTACATCTTCTGATGCTAATGTAGCTTTACCTGAAAGTTCTTCTTCATAACCTAAGAAAGCTTTAGGAATCTTTAATGCTGCCATTAATTTGTTACGTAAATATTGAATATCATCAATACCCGTCCATTCTATACCACTCAAAGTTTCAATAGAAGTTCCACTATCACTACCACGAACAGGCAAAATATAGTCTTCCGTCATATTTTGAAGATTAAATCTGAGATTATAATCTCCTGTTTGAGGGTCAACATATGGAACTCTCTTTAACTTAGTTACCTGCTTTTCTATAAAAGAATCAATATCTTGTGGAGGAATGTTACCTACATCCAACTTGAAAATACGTCTTTCTGGAGCACGCATAATACGATTAATCAACATAGCGTCTTCCATTAAAGATAATTGCTTCCAAACACGGCGTGCTCCTTCAATCATAGCTTTACCATAAGGAAGGAAGTTTGAATCAGAAAGTAATCTAAAATGAGCACACTCAAAAAATTCCAATGTTTCAACTTGTGACGTATCGGTTGGTCTTATTTGAAACTTTACATAATTTTTATTAAGTGGGTCTGTATTTTCAAGCCGTTCAACATTATAGGAAGAAATTGGTTCAATCTGATAAACACCATATTCAGGCGAAATATATAAGCGCATGTAAAAATCACCATATTTAGCCATATTCCTTGTCCAAGACCAAAGATTATGTTCAATATTTAGAACATCATAAAAAAGATTAGTAAGAATACCCTTTATATTTTCATCTTCAGCATGAACAACTAAAATTTTTCCCAATTCATTAACAGTTAACGATTCATCTGCGTAAATATCCAAAGCTGATGCGATAATAGGGTCCATATCCATCGTATCATAATCTCTAAAAAGGTCAATACGAGCTGCTTGGTAAGCTAGAGAAAAATCTCTAGTGTAAGCATTATAAGCTGTAGAACGAACACGATTAAAACGGTCACGCAAACTGTTTCTATCAGTTGCGTACATCAAATCGCTGGTATCCTTTACTTTAAGTTTTTTACCACCAACGTTACGAACTACAACGCCTGAAGAAAACAACTTCTTTAAACGCGCAAATAAAGACTTTTGCTTTATGTCAACTTCGTCATTATCTACTCTTACTTCTGGTCTTAGAGGTGAATCAGGCATATTATCCTTTTATTATTTCAATGTAATTTTTAATTCTTTTTTAACTTCTAAAGTCATCCCAAATTTTTCAGGATTTATCACAGATTGATATAATTCATATAAAGAATCTTTTAATGCATCTTTACCGTGAAATTTCTCAATATCTTCCAAACATTCTAAAGTGATTTTAGATTTAGAATATGGGCTTATCAATACTAACGTGTTATCTTTTGTCATAATACATAAATATGTTCAATTTATCGTAATAACCAAGTTAAGGATTCAACATCACCCGGTCTTTTACCAAATTTCATTTGCCATTGGTCACGACCTGTTGATTGGACTTTAGCAGTATAAATGGGAGTTCTATCTTCATTTTTATTGATGTGTATTTTATCTAACATATTTTTTGTTAAAACCATTTTTTCATTTCTAAGTCTTAAAGCTGTATCTCTTACCCACAATCCCATACCCAATGCCAAAACTAAATCATCATTATAATTTTGAGCTGCTTGTGCCTTTCCATTTTCCCAAATAAAAGTTTTTAATTCATTAATCAATCTGATAGAATGAATAATAACCAACTTTTCTCTAAAATATTCCTCTATCTTTGAAACTAATAATGGTCTTGTTTTAATTGTTGTAGAAAATCCCGGAAGTAATTTAGCTTCATCACGATTATATCTATTTGACATATTATGATAGACATCTGCTATCTTCGGGTCATTAGTATTAGAATAAAATGTATTTTTATATTGGCGGTCAATAATTTGTTGAAGAACGGCCCAACCAATATTTTCACGTTCAACAATCAGAAGTGCATCATTATATTCGGTAGCTAGATACACTAACATATTGCCAAATTCTCTTGTACCTATTTGGTCTTGAAATTCTACAACTTGTTCCAAGGTTTCTATATCAAACACATGAGCTGCAGAAAAATCAGACCCATCACCACGAGCTACGTCAGCACATACAAGATAATCTTTGCCTTGCATTGGTTCTTCAAATATCCATAAAGCTTCTCCACTTCTTGCTTCTTTCCTATCTCTTACCATTTCTGGATTTTCTTCGTACCATTTAAGTGTTATTAAATCTACAACGTTTGCTCCTGATGATAGAAAATCTCCATCACATTCCTGACTAGCAAGTTTAGCACCAAGTTGTTTGGTTTGCTCATCTCTCCATTTTTGGTCACGTTCTGGGTGAAGATTCCACGAAAGTCTCAATGTTTTAAAATCGTTTTTCTTCCTTTCGGCATCCACCCACATTTTATGAAACCAATTACCAACACCATTCGGGGTTGAAAGAACAATAGCTTTACCACCGGTTGATAAGGTATTATAAGATGATGCCCATATAGTTTCACTCTCTTCAATAAAAGCTGCTTCATCAATAATCAAAAGAGACAATGCTTTTGAACGACCAGCATCCTTAGCTGATGACGTAGCTGCAACCTGAGAACCATTTGCAAATCTAAGAGACATATAATTATTTGTGGTTTCCTTTACTTTTAACCACGATGGCAAATGCTCATTAGCAAAACGAACTTTGGTGATAATTTCCTTTGAAACTTCCTGTTTTATTGAAATAATTAAAATATTTTTATCACTATTAAAAATGGACATCCATAAAGAATATGCTGCAATTAAAGTGGTGATACCCAATTGTCTTGATTTAAGTATAAGAATATATCGGTGTAAATCAAACTCCTTAAGTGTGTCTTCTTGAAATGGATATAAATCAAAAAGTATAGTTCCTCTCGTTGGATGCTGTATTTTTACATATTTTCGCATGAAATATGCAGGGTCTTCCATGCACTTCTTTGTCTCTTCTTTTATTATATCTCTTAATGTAGGTTGATTTACCATATTATTTTTTCAATTCAGATTCAAGTGTAGTTATTTCTTTTTCCATTTTTTCTAATTCTCCGTTGACTTTTATCAAGTCTTCCTCTGCGGCTTTCAACCATTGTGGATTACATTTACCTGTCCAAGTCATTATTTCACCATTAGATAAAACATCACCCATTTTACCTGAATCATTTTTAAGAAAGTTGATTGAGTCTATAACTTTTTCTTTAAAATCTTCTAACACACCTTGTTTATTCTTAAGCAATTTCATCTTTTCATAATTTTTCCACTGTCCATTGATACGATAATCCATTTCTTCTATTTGAAGACAATCATAACATTTGCCTGTTCTTGGAAATACTTTCTGGTCTAGCCTATCTCCATATGCTCTAACATTTGTGCCACAAATAGAACATCGAGATAATTCGTTAAGTTTGTCAAGTATTGGGGTGTCAGTTGAACTTAATTGAACTTTATATCCATTCTTTTTTTGCCATTTATTTCCTCTGGAGTCTTTCCATATCTCGCCTTCTTTTCTTTGAGAAATATTTGGTTCATAACCAACCTGAATAAATGGATTTTCACCATCTAATACTTGCTGTATAGTTTCATAATTCCATTTTCGTCTAGCCATAATATATTCCTTTTATATTACATAGTTTACAAAAAATTTTCATAATATTTATAAATAAAGTCTTTATGGACTGGTTTCAATTATTTTAGTACTACCTGACCAATAAATTTTTCTCCCTGCTAATGAATCATATTCAGAAACCAATGACCTTTTTGTAGAAATGTGTAATGTATCCAGTCTATTAGATGAATTATCTAAAGTTAAATACAAATATGTATTATCATAAGTAATATCAACAATCGGGTCAAAAACAATAGCACCATCAGCTCTAACCGATAACACTCTACTTTGGCTTATAGCAGAACCACCGGGTCTTGCTGGTAAGTTTGGTACAAACAAACTTCCTGTAACAACTAAATTTTGATAACCCCCTCCCCCCGGTATATATGGTATCAATGTGCTACCTGATGGGTCAAAACTTTGCAATGTCTCCAAATCTGAATAAACTAAACTATTATTGATATCAAATAGTTCAGCTTTAATATCAAAGCATTCATTAGCTACAGAAATAGGCCAAGGAATCTGTGTAACAAACACATCAGGTGAAAATCCATCATCACCATAAACCCTAAATGAAATATTTTTAATATATGATTGGCAAAGTCTTGGTACAATCACCAATGTCCCAAATAAATCATTTTGAGGTGTATAAAAAGCAATTACATTGTCAAAATTGACTTGTGAAGAAGTAATATTAGCCACTAAATTGGCAATATTGATACCAAAAGTATTATTATAAGTAGGTTCTTGTTGAGCTGTAGGAATTGAACTGGTAAAATAAAATGATAATCCAGCCGTTGTTTCTGATGGGTTTTTTATTACAACTGCAGAAACTTCTATAATATATTGAACATTAGCTTTTAGAGCTATAAAATTTGAATCATAAGAAGACCCCGATTCCTCCAAAAACTGATTCATATCAAAGGGAACATAAATAGCATTTTTATCCGTTGTTACAGAATCACTTTTAACCATGAAATAATCGCTCCCTGACAAACTGGTATATGATGGAGAAGATATAAACATAGAATCAATAGCAAAACTTGGAGAATGAATCAATGATATATTATTGGAACTCGTAAACCAATAACGAGCTATATGTTCATCATTATAAAATTTACCCAATAAATCATAAAACGCATTTTGAGTTATATCATCTTCTAGTAATTCATTTGCAATAATAGGTTCATCTGCAACTATTGAAAAGTCCGCAGTAGATAATAAACTTTTTCTATACACTTTATGACGAGCCACATAACCTGAAAATGTCCTAATATTTCTATAAGTTATATCAGCATATGATTGCTGAACAATGTATGGAATTCCACCTATAATTGTTGTTTGATAACTGGATGTAGCATTATTATATGCTATAAATGGATATTGAATTGAAAAGTTTGCATTTACTATATTAGTTATCGTACTATTACCATATTGGTCACTATAATAATAAGGTGTAGAAATTTGGATGGTGCTATTGTTTATAACACTGGTAATAGTGTAAGATGCTGTAGCAGAAACGGGAATATTAGTTTGAGATAACGGTGATTGTATAGTATTGATATTGAGATTGATGGTAGCACCCACCATTTGCGAATTAAAAGCATTCGGGTCAGGAGTAGTATCCGTAACAATAGGAGATAACAATGTCAATCTATAATCTATATTCGTATTGCGTTTATTAATTGTAGATAAATTAGTATCTTTTGGAGGACTTATTGCTAAACCCTGAACTGTTCCTGTAAACAGTTCATTACTCACCAACCCCGTAGATATACTAGAATTTAAAACAGGAACTTCAGCAGACGCAACTTCTAACACAGGTGTTCGATAAAATCTTACTCTTGAAATATTTTTTAAAGTTTTATTGATGGTAATATTTTGTATCCATTTTACCGTTCTTCCATCAATTAATGTTCCATATAAAATTATTTTACCAACACCATCTGATGTATCACCGAAAACATATATAGAAAAAATATAGGATGTTCCTTCCTTATAAGCATAAGTTATAGAAGAAACATTAGAAGATTGTGCCAATTCAATATGAAGGGCATTGCCTTGAGAATCCAAACATTCTATAAGAATTTGACTACCGGATTTAAGATAAGTAGATCCATTAAAAGAAAAAGAATTTTTACCAGCGGTAAATTGTGGATTAAATTCAGAAATAACAAAAAACTGTGAAAGATATTGTGTATCAATCACATCTGCCTGCATTGTATATAGACCATAATCCGTTCCCCCAACCCCAAAACTATTTAACAAATTTAATGCCATGCCTATAAATAGGCTCATTAAATGAAATTGACTTTAGAAAACCCCTTATCTTTAATTATTTCAATGTGTTTATCCACTATATCACGAAGAGATTCTAAATGCGAAACTATTATGATAAAATCAAAATTAGTCTTCAAATAAGAAAATAACGTTTGCATTGAGGCCAAATTCTCTGCATCCAATACCCCAAAACCTTCATCTATAATAAGAAAATTGGGTCTTGGTAAATTTGAAATATTTATCAAAGCTATGCGGATGGCTAAAGATAAAGCAAATTTTTCAAACCCACTAGTTAAACTCATCAACCATTTTTTGTCATTATAAACAATATAGGGAACTACATTTTTGCCATCAGTTTCAAATATCGATGTAAAATCAGTAACTTGACTCAAAATATTATTAACTTCATTTTGAATTTCTGGAACGGTGGCTGTGATTACACCGAACGGAATTCCATCTCTACTGACAGCTTGACAATACACTTCATAAAGTTTATATTTTTGTTCTACAATTTTAATTTGGTCAATTTTACGATTGATTTCTGAAATTTGATTCTTACATACAGAAATTTTACTATTGATATCCATGACACTTTTATTTTTTTCTTTGTAAGAATATTCTGTTTCTTCTAAAACTCGTTTGTAATCATTGATTTGTTTGTTAATTTTTTCATTAATCAATATTGATTCACTACTTTTATTGTATAATTCTATATTTTTTTCATGAAGCTTAACTTCTTCTTCAATTTTTGCCAAAGATTGATGTAATAAATTAAGTTGATTAGTAAATTGTAACTTTGTATCTTTTAAGTCATTTCGTTTTTTGAGAAGGCCCATATGTTTTAGATTAGCTCCATGAGCCCATGAAGATTCACCAATTTGTACATCAATAAGTTCATTTTCCTTTTTTAAATTGGTTGCATCTTCTTTAAGTTTAACAATTCGTTTTTTAGCTTCTTCAGCTTCGGTTGCTACTTTACCTGCATTTTTAACACAGTATGAGCAAGCAGAGTCATATTCAAGCATTTCAGCATTTTTACAAATTTGAATGTCATGTTCATAATTCAATTTTATTCTTGCTCGTGCGTTCTCAACGTCTTGTCTTCTAGCTACAAGTTTTTGATAAGTTACATACACGATATCTATCTTTTTTAATTCCAATATCTTTATTTCATTTTCAACTGTTATCAGTTGTCCCGACAACTTTTCCACTTTCTTTTCAACACCGACAATGTCCGATTTTTTAATGGTTATATTCAATTTAGCTTTATCCAAATGGGACTGACTTGCTGACAAAAGAGGTATTTCATAATCAATTTTAATCAATTTTCGGGTTTCGTCTAAAATATTCTGTTGAATTCTTTCCTTAATCTTTCCAAGTTCAGCCAATACTTCAGTTTCATCATGATATAAACCTTCAGCCTGTCCAAGAAGATTGGTATAATTCACCAATTTTTGCGTATAATCATCATTTCTATAGGCTTTGAGAGTTACAATTTGTTCTTTTAGCTTTTGATTAGCTTCTGTGTAAAGTCTATCAAATATTGTTAATCCCATAAACTGAGCAAACAAATCTTTGCGGTCTGTATCACCCATATCAATAATGGAAGCATTGTTTTTACCACTCTGAACACTCAAGGAAGTTAATACAAAATCATCATAAGACCCCAAATATTCTCTAATAATTTCATTTGTATCTTTTCTTTGTTCACCATTCAAATCCACTTCTTGGCCATTTTTAATTTTCCAAAAACGAACATCAACTTTGACTTTATCTTTTTTATCAGTTTTACCTTCTCGTTTAATGAAGTATCTTTTACCGTCAATTTCAAATTCAAATTTACAATTAAAACTGGTTTTATGAACATTCATTATGTTGGCTGCTTTAAATTCTCTTTCACATTTATCAAATAAACAAAATGTCATTGCAGAAAATATACTGGACTTTCCAGAAGTATTTGCTGCAAATAAACCTACAAGGTCCCTCATTTTTGTAAAATCAATAATATTCTTTTCACCGTAAGAAAACATGTTTTCCCATTCAAATTTGATTGGAATCCAACGAATATTTCTGGCAAAATCATCTTTCTTTACCAAATCATTCATTTCATCATTTATCTTGATGATTCCATCAATAAAGGATTGGTCGATAATTTTAAGTTTAGTTTTCAGAAATTCTTTTAGAAGGTCAACTTGATAGTTTTTATCGTTAATATTACCCAAAATCACATTGCCATTAGCTGTTGAAATCTTCGCTAAAGAAATTCCTGAATCCAACTTTTGATAACATGATTCAACAACTTCCGTCAGTTGCCTAACGTGAGTCAGAGCTTCCTTGACTTCGGTAGGCATTGTATTTTTTAGCTGAAAACGAACTCTAGCCTTCTTAGGAAGGTTATTCAAAGAGGTAGAAATGACGCCATTATTAAGAAGAACACTTAAAAACCCATAATCATTTGGAATGTCTGAATGAATATAATCTCTTTGCCCTAAATTCCAAAACGAATAACCGTGGCCCTTTATGGGTTCATCGTGTTTTTGTTGAATAAGTGACCCCACATATCTTATAGCAGGTTTGGATTCTTCTTCGTCATATATTTGAAGAGTTTGTTCTTTGTGAATATCACCCAATAAAACGATATCATGACCATCAAATGTATGAGTAGTAATTAAAGGATTGGTTAGAGTGAACCCAAGGTCTGTTTTAGCTCCATCAACTTGTCCGTGATATGTAACAATGAAATATTCATATTGGTTTTTATAAATATCAGGTATATACCGTTTCTCCATGTATTTGTCAGGTGAATCGAATACACTATAGTTATTTATACAAATATTACCTAATCCATAAAGACCTGATTTCTTGAGATAGAAAAGAGATGGATGATTTAATGCATCCACAATAGGAGTTAAACTATCCATTCTATTGCGATTTGTCAGATTTGTATCATGATTACCTGCAACAAGAACAGTAGGTCGTAGTGAGGCCAACTCAAACAAAAAATCAGCAGCTAAATCCACACATTCAGGACTCAAATCAATTTTACTATTAACTACATCACCAATAACAAAGATTGCAGTTGTTAATGGCGTTTTTAATATTTTATCAAACAGTCTTGAAAATACTTCTTTATATTCTTCATGTCTTTTTGTGAGCCGAATATGAATGTCCGATAAATGAACTATATGGCTGAATTTTTTATTTGTTATTAAGTGCTTGATTGCCATAAGTTATAATAGGTTTTACTCTTAAATCCTTTATTAAATCGTAAAATAATTCTTCCCAAGGTTCATAGTTGCTAAGAAACCCTGCATGAATATATGAGAATCGAAGAGCATCTAATTCAGTTTTTGATGTGGTAAAATACAATCTTGCTATATCATTATAATTTTCTTTTGTTATTTGGGTAGCTTTACATTTTGGCGTTTCTTTTTCTATACCTTTGAAGTATTGCCAATGGTGACGCCATTCATGTGCAATAATATTTTTCTGTACTTTATTGTCATATTTACTGCTAACAACAATTGCACCATATTTTAGAGAATGGGGCTTTCCATCAATATCATATATTTCATTCTTCGGGGATGGATTGTAATAACTACCAGCTCTACCACTAGTAAATGGAAAAAACAACACTTCTGGGAAAGGGATGGTTTTATCTACCTTTCTACGAATCCAATTTAGTTCTAAACTTTTCATCATTTCAATGATTTTATTGTAAGAAGAGCAATTCTAAGCATAAATAAAAGTTGTAATGTTTCTTGTTCTTTTACACTAAATTTATTCATAGCAGACATAATATATTCACTAAATTCTTTACACGATTTCCCATTCATTCTCATTTCAATATACGGTTTAACCAAATTGTTATCAATAAATTTTATAACATTTTCTATAATCTTTATCTATCAAGTCTTGCTTTAATTATGTCCGAAAAATCAAAAGCTTTTGACTTCTCAATCAATTCATTTACTGCTTCAAATCCAAGAATAGATGGGTCTTTTTCTCCCAATCTGATTAAATGAATATCAATTTGATTAACTTGTAAATCCTCAATTCTGTCAAAAATATCCACTGCTTGTTTTAATGCATCATTATCCAAAACAATATTAACCCTCTTAACTTTATTAGATACAACTGCCAGTTTTAAGGAAAATGGTAATGTAGTTCCGAACAGAGGTATTGCATTATTTCTAACTGACATTGCATCAAACGTGCCTTCCACTAATGTTATGGGTTCATGCCAATTCACAAATAACTCAAATCCAATAATATCTTTGGACCAAGGTGGTAACATATATTTATACCAATTTCCTTCATGGTAAGCTCTAGCTGCAAAAAAGTTTACATTACCATCTTTATCATAGGATGGAACTAGAATTCTTTGTTTATAGATACCCTCTTCACAATAACCAATATTATAACGAAGAATATCATCCATTGTAACTCTTCTATCTCCAAGATATTCTATAGCATGTCCATAATCAAACGATTTTGATGGTTTCCAAAGAGGTATAAATTCGTTTGGTAAAGATAAATTTTTTGGTCGCTCTACTTCTGTTATAATTCGCTTCCACGATTTCCCTACAATTTTATACAATTCATCAAAATAAGCTTCTTTGACTTTAAGTTTATAAAAAAGCGAACTAATGGACCTGCCACAAGAGTTACAAACCCAACAATGCCATTCTTGAGTTCTAACATTGACTTCCAATTTTCTTTTATAGTGTGAACAAAATGGACAGAAATAAACTGCTTCTTCACCCTTCCGGATATAAGAAATTTGGTTCAATACCTTATCAAGAAGAGAAAATAATTGTGATTCCTTTAGCATCTAAGAAATGCTAAATTATAAAAAGTTGAGAGTCAAATATTTTTAATAACTAAACACTACTAAACTTCCAGAAACAAAATCAGCTATAGCATTTGAAGCGGTAAGTAAAACTGTTGACATTGTAAATCCTTCCGGATTCATATTAAAAGGAACTCCAAACGAAGCAGTTACAGATGAAGAACTACTACCACTCCATCCATTAAAGATTGCTGCATAATAAATACTTGCTGCTGGATTGTTAAAACCAATACAATACATTCCAGTACTTGAACGAGAAAGATAGCAATTATATGATTTGCTTATCGCAGATGAAGTTAAAGAAGTTACCATACTTGCCCAAGCAAAAGCACCTTGAGATGCTGTGATTGCATTATTTGCCCAACTAGAAGTCCCAACGCATGAACCTGTAAATGACCCCATAAATGAGCCTGTTGATGAACCACTCAAATAACTTGAAGAAATAGCATTAATTACCCACGAAGCAGTTCCATAAAATGAACCAGTATATGACCCTGTAAATGAACCAGTAGCAGAACCACTTAAATAACTTGCGCTAATAGACTGAGTAGCAAATGAAGAAGTAATTGACATTACTGATATAAAATCAAATGAAGAAGTAATGGTATAACTAGAACTAATTGCATTACTTGCAGTTAAATTTATACTTTGAGTCAATACATTTCCCGAACCATCCGTAAAAGACGAAGATTCTGTAACATACTCAACGAGTTGGGTCCATGTTTGCCAAGGTTGTTTGCCTGCTAAAGTGTATTTGTCGTAATTTGGCATATAGTTTATAAATATATTGATTAGCCAAATAAAGCACAAACTATAGCATCATACATATCACTATTATGCGCATCCCACTTACCCCGTTTATTTAATTTCTCAAACTTGGATATATTAGGTACTATCAAAGGGATTTGTTGTTTAACATAATCTTTGGGTTTGATTCCTTTTATCCTTGCTTTACCAAATACTTTTTTTCTCATAGTATTAACATTACAAAGAGCAATTGGAAATTTGAAATATTCAGACAACATATATTCAAACACAGAATTCCATCTTGAAAGAGTAATAATAGTTTGTTGAGAAGTAAGGCCACCACCAAATCCTGACAATGCAGCTTCGAGATTAATATGGTCAACTGAAGTGATTAAAGAATGTTTTAACAAAAAATCTATAACAAATTTTCCTTTTTCCTTGTTAGTTTCAAATTTTGAAACATTAAGGAAACCAGCATCCATTACTGAACCACTTTGTGCAAATCCCCACCCAACTATGGATGTTGATGCATCAAGACCTAAAACAATATTGGACATAATAAAATCCTATATAACAATAATATATAGGATTTTATAAAACTTTTAATTAAATTTAACCAATAGCTGAATCGTATTTTTTAGTATCCAATCCCTGAACATATATGGATAATCCATTTCCATCATTTATAAAATCAGAAACTTCCAATTGTTCTTTGGTTAAAAATCCATTTTTTACTTGAAATTCTGCACCCTGCATACTTGCAAATAATGCATCTACTCCGCTTTCAATAATATCTCTAGCATCAAATGCTCCACCAACAGGTTGAGTTTCATATCTCTCTGCTAGGGTTGTTGTTAATGATGGTCTTGTAATTGGTGTTGGCATATAATATGTCTCCGTTGTTTATAAATATAGTTAGAAATCTATTTTCACCACAAAATTAATAGGAAAATCTGGGGTAATTTTGATTGGCGAACCCAATTTTGCTATGGCTACTAAATCACATCCATCATATAATCCAATTGAAGTTACTGTAGGTGCCAAATATGAACCCGTTGGGTCCTGCTTGACTAAACTTTCATATTCTAAAAAGGTAGGATTAATCATCGGTGGTTGACCACGAAGAGTTTTACTATTCATATAATCAAGAATATTAGCCAAAAATTTGTTCTGTGAATTTGGAGTAATATAAAGATTATAATTTTTCTGTGTTAATCTGTAAATAAAGTATTTCCACAAAATATACATGTCATTATTATCAATTTTATTATCATTGTTAAAATCCAAATCTCCATACATAGTATTATTTATGGTGGAATAACTTGAGGCAAATAAATTATCTGTTCCAACCCAAAAAGATGAATACATCTTAAACACAGCTGGTTCTTCATTTGTAGTAGTATCAACAATTGAAGAACTCCAATCAGTATTTGGTTGTCCTGTTACTTCAGTATTCTTGTAGGCCATATACCTAAGTAATACATCTGCATCTTGAAAATCAAATTTGCCATTTTGATTTATATCAAATTCGGCATTTGGAAATATAATTGCTGTTGGATTGGTACTAACGTTAAATTCTCCTATATCAACAGGACAAACAACTTGTTTTTCAAATATGGTCTGAGAAGATGTGAATTCTATATCATAATCATATTCATTAACAGTATTACTGAGTTGTAATCCCTCAAAATTTGAACCAGAAGTCATAATAACCATTTTACCGTTTCTATAAAAAACATTACCAACATAAAAATTTGGGCGAAGATTTTTAAGATTATAAATGTAAGATTTTCCACTAAGGTCGCCAATAACATCCACACTACCAGTAAAGCTTCCCGTAAAAGGACTCAAATCCATGATAGTGTTTGACCCTGATATCAACATAGGAGAACCTATTATGATGAATTGATTACTAATATTTGCATCCCACCCATACACACGATATGGTGACAAAAACTGTTTTTTAACTTGATAAATATTGGATATATCCCAATCAATATTAGTTGTGTCGGGTATAGAACCTGTGTTTTTGTTATATAAAATAAATTGCCCATTTAAAAGAGCATCAGGACTATCTCCACAAAACCATTTTTGGAATAAAGAACCTCGAAGATAACAAATTGAAGAAGATAAAGCATTTATTTTTGGAACTCCTGCTACAGCATATTGATCATAAACACTCACCGACCAACCTAACATATTATTGTTGATAATCTTTTCATTACCATATGATTTTCTAGCCAAATAATATCCATAGTTTGCATTAGCACATCTTTCAAAGAAATAAACAGAACCTTGTGTATATGATAAACTGTCATTTTCATATTCTTGTATAGTTCTGTCAGTTGGTGCTCCTACCATTACTGTATTACCATACATCGAAACAGAATGACCAAAAGAATCATTAACATTCGGATAATTTAAAACTATAGGAAAAGTAGGATAAAATGGAAGTGGATAAATAGAACCACTATCAGGATACAAAGTAAACGTATTATTCCATTCAGTTCCATCAAATTCATAAATATAAGCTCTAGATTCACTTGATTTCAAACTTCCAACAACCATACTCCAACTAAAAGAGGATGATGCTTTATTCATTCCAATACTAGCACCAAAATCATCATCTACATCAATATCGGAAGGTAGTGGTAACGTTTGAAAAAACGACCAACTCAGATTATTTTCATCCAATTTTCTAAACATGAATACTGCTCCCATACTTCCTGATTCAAGAGGTGAACCTACAGCCAACCATTCATCATTTAATGAAACAGAATACCCAAAGGAAGATGTTATGACAGGATTTGGATTATATATTGTCGTTAAGTATGGATTTGTTCCAACTATTCCAACTGTTCTTAGACTTAAATTTACAAGGTCTGTATTTGTATAAAATGTTTGTATGTTTACATTACCACCACTATTTGATGTTGATGCTATTGACACGTTTATCCAATTAGCTCCCGGAGTCAATAAATCCAATGATTGAAGTAATACAAATGAATAATTTTGTACTGATGGAACATTTGCTTGAACAGTCACAGGCCCATTTAGTGATGAAGAGAAATAACTGGTAATTGTAGGTGGTATTCTCTTAGCATAAGGGTCTATATCTAATACTGAAACATCAAAAAGGTCAACATATCCCGACCCTGTAAAAACAAAAGACTCCGTTATAAATGTAAATGTACTTGTAAAGTATGGATTTCCTATTGCTAATAAAGTATTACGTAAATCTAATGATAATCCATATCCATCTTCCGAAGCTGTATAATATAATCCCGTATCAACAGACAAATCCAAGTCTGCAGTATAAGGGATGGAACCTGTATATTCTGTTTGTATATAATCGGTTGGACCTGTTGGAAAAGGATTATTATATTCTGTTGTTAACAAAATCAATTCGGATGGAGTTAAAGGGCGAAAAAGAGTTGTTTTATAATCATGAATATCTGAATTTATATTATATTTATAAACTTCTACGGAACCTGTTCTGGTAAGGCTACTTGTCATTGGGTCATAACGAAATAAACTAGGATTTCCCACTGCTGCCCAATATCCATCGCATGCTACAGACCATCCAAAATTTTGGTTATAAATATTTGCAATCATAACTATAACTATCCATATAAAAAATAATTTTCAAATTATACTCCCCAATACCAATTACATCCAGATGAACTGGCATTTGCATTAAATGTATTTGAAAAATAACCTATTTCCTGTTGGTGAGAAAATAAATTAGTTCCAGCAAACAAATTTCCATTACCGTCATCCATTACAGTGTATGGATTATCATAAGTATCAATATACATCGTAATTGTATTCGGTAAGATTTTATCTCCATATAAATATCTTGGAATATCAATCAGCCAAAATCCATTTGATAAAAATCGTTTGGTTTTAGAAAGTTCAAAATCAATATTTTCAATACCCCACATTTTACTTGGGTCATAGTAAGTATTATAAAACGCTGTTTTAACTTGATAATAAATGGACCTCTGATATGTTCCATCCAAATTCACAGGGTCAGAATCAGGATAAAATGAACCTGTAACATTTAAACCTTGTTCTATTGTAGCTAAATCATATGGTGCCGGATTTAATGCTAAACTACACGAAATATTTAAAACTGGAGAAGAACTTCCATTACCATAATCAAGAAATTGTAATGCAAGAGTAACAACTGATTGCGTACCCATAGGCAGTAAAAGCAAGTCGGAATTATCAGTGTTGTTAACTGACCATGCTTTTATTGCACTAAAAGGTGTAGATTGAACTTGATACTTTTTAAGTGATTTTATCATATTTAATCAGTAGTATATTGTCTTCCAATTATAATGGAACTTCCATAGGCCAGAAGTCCCCGTACTTCCGGTGAAAAATGTTCATGGACAACTGGCGTCCATACAATAGTATCGGTTGACTGGTAAAAAGTATTATTTAAACCTGCTACGTAATACACACCATTATCAAATAGAACAGTATATAAGTCATTTGTGATATCGCTGCTTCGAATATTCCATAGAGTTCCATTCGATGATACTATAATAGTACCCCCAAAACCTGCAGCAACAAAGTTATTGCCGTCATAAATAACTTGGTGAAGTTCACTGCTTACTCCAGAAATTTGGACTGACCACAAAGTAGCGTTTGTTGACGTGATAACAATTCCACCACGTCCAACTGCGACATACTGTCCTTGAGCGTAAATTACGCTATACAGGTCGTTTCCTACGGGAGAATCATGTTTTGTCCATAAAGTTCCATTCAATGAAAGAATTGTAGTACCGCCGGTTCCTACAGCAACGTATTGTCCATTTGCATAAATTATTGATTGTAAATTGGATAGTGTGGGCGATACTTGTTGATACCAGACAATGGCATCTGAGGATGTATATATTACACCATCATTCCCTACACCAACAAACAAAGAATTTACATAAATAAAACTAACAATTGTATCATTGACATCACCTATAAAAGTCCAATAGTATCCATCAGGCGAAGAAAAGAAATTGCTACCATCGGTACCATAGAGTGTACCATTTACATCTATTATACAGCGAAACCCATATGCTCCTATACAATCTTGGGGAACAAATATAAAAGAAAGGGAAGGCTTCGGTGTTAATGATTCCCAATACCAATCACAACCTCTATCACTAGCAGTTACAAAATTATTTGGATATGTACCAAGTTCTTGCTGACGGGAAAATAAATTAGTTCCAGCAAACAAATTTCCATTACCATCATCTACAATAGTATAATTATTATCTGTTGTAGTATCATACATCACAATAGTATTAGGTAACATTTTTTCTCCAAAAACTGCTTGAGGAATTTCAAACATTTTGAATTTATCAGTTATAAATCTTTTTGTTTTGGAATTTTCAAAATCAATGTTTTCCAATCCCCAAATTTTTGTAGGGTCACGATAATTGTTATAAAACATACCAGCAATTTGTGTATAAACACACCGTTGATAAGTTCCATCTGGATTTTGAGGGTCGGAGTTAGGATAAAAAATTCCCGTAACTTTTAGTCCATCTTTAAACAAAGCTAAGTCAAGTTCTTGTTGTTCCAATGCAATATTACAAGCACTAGCAGTTATAGGACCAGAAAGTTCATTATCAATATACTCCAGAGCAACAGGTAGACCAGCACTTCCACTATGTTCCATGAGAATTAAATCCTCATTTATTACATTGGATACTTCCCAATTTTGTGTAGCAACAAAAGGTGTGGTTTGCGTATCATCTTTATAAAGTGATTTAAGCATTTCATTATTTTAAAAATCCAATCTGACCTTAATTAAAAGCTCATTGTCAAAGGTTTTTATAGCAGGTCTACTTAATTTACCAACTGCTACCAGTTCATTGCTAGCATCATACAAACCAATCGTAGTAATATATGTTGTTGGATTTGTAATAAAATCAGAATTGTATATAGTTCCGGCAGCATGAATACCGTCTGTACCATCATAAACATATGTCGGATTATTAGAATAATTAAAATCAAGATTTTTAACTCTCACAAAATAATGCTGAGATGGAACATATTCAGTTTTACGAACTTTCATTGTATTATTTGCATTCTGAATTGCCCAAAAGAATACTTTATGATTTACAGTAGTTGGGACTAATGATAATTGGCCGAGAATAGGTATACCAGAAATACTTCCAGTACTATAATTTGACATACATACTGTTCCAGCACCACTAGGACTAGGCGGCCCAACTGTTCCTGAAAGATTACTCAATCCTATGAGTTGATCAATAATTTTAGCATTAAATACAACTACACCATCTTCTGGATAGAATAATCCAATACCCTGATATGAAGGCAAAGTGGTCGTTGAACCATTAATAGACCCTATTATCAAATTATAAACTGATGAAGCTTGAGAAAAGAATGGTGAATCATCTCGTAAAGTTATAGAACCATTAGACCCCGTTAATGTAATTTCAAAAAGACCCTCATCAACTTTGTCTTTCATTTTATAAGAGGAAAAATTTATAACAAATATATCATATCCAGTAATCATTTGAGGATTAGCAGAACTTCCAGATAAAAATTGAAACAATCCAGTTTCTCCTTCTCCCAACAATAAATTTTGATATTGCGTATAAATAGCTTTGGGTGCAAACGCTAAAATACTTCCAGTATCTAAATCAAAAGAACCACTTCCAAATTCACCATAATAATTACCATAAGCTACTGAAAAATATGGGTCATTATTACCATAAGTTGTGGTATCTGGAAATATATTAATATAATACATGGTTCTACGAATATCATAAATTGATGCTCCGAACGAAGGTGATGGTGTAGTTGCTGATTGGGTTAGTGCAAAAAAGTCATCAAGAAAAGAACTTTGAGTTAGGAAGGTAACTCCTTCGGGCCAAAATCCACTTGTAACGGTACTCGTTCTACCAGCTACTATATCAGTGGGGTCAAATTGATTGAATATCATATAATTATATTTATGTTGTTATATTAGTAGTCGTCAGTGGGACTGTTACTGTAACTTCAATACTCAAACTACCTCCAGATTCATTACCAATAATTGTCAATGTCGTAGAAGTTGTTTGACCTAAACTACTATTCGGAAGAAAGATAAAAGTTTGTCCTACAACAACCTGTGAACTGGATGTATTGATATCACCAGCAAATGCTGGTATTGTACTAGAAACAGAATTAATTGAATTAGCTTGAGAAACAATCAAAACACCAACATTCTTATTTCCAAGAATTGCTGTATAACCAAGAGTAAGATTATAAGGTGGATTGGTTGAAGGAGCAATGGTAATCTGACCAGTATAATTACTAGCAACCGAAATTTTATCCTGTGCAATACTGATAACAGGAATAGAAGTAACGCCTTGATTAAGACTTACCAATTTATATTTCATGACCTGAGTTTCATCGGAAACAGGTTCAAAAACAGGTGTATTTCTTATAGCAATATCATAAAAAGCACTACCATTTGGATGATTTGGTTGATAAAGTGTATAGTCAATTTCATCGTCTGCCAAAGCAAATGATGTAATATTCAGATTTCCATTCTGCGCCAGAAGCTGGCGTCCTTTTTTAGTAAGAATAGCATCTACAGTTATTGTTTGATTGTCAATATATCCCATATGAATTTCTCTTTTCTCTTATAAGTATTCTCTTAAATGTGTTTTTTTCCATCTTTCCATATTTTAACTGGAGCCGCCCCTACTACCGGGAGGACCGCCCCTACTGGGAGGACCCTTACTAGGTCGTCTGGTTGGCCCAGCCGAACCTCCACCAGATAAAACTATTTGACCAGTAGTTGAAGAAGGAACAGTTTGAATAACATTACTAGCATTTATTACAGTAACATTACTGACGTTAGTTGATTGAACAGGAGAACTTCCATCGTTAATACCATTACTATTAATCGTTGAATCTGATGTTTCTTGTCCTTTAATAAAAATTCTATTACCATAGGTTCCATATTTTATTTTTGAGAATTGTTGTAATTTATGAGAATAATGATTTCTTGGATAACCAGAAACCAATTCAAAATATTGTGATAAAGGACTTATATTTAAATTAAAGTTGGTTTTGGTAATAGGTGTAAATATATTTGCAGAAGCACTTATATTACTTACTTTTTGATCTGGTGTTCCAAGAAACGTGTTAGTTCTATGAAGATATGCATTTGCAACAAAATCATATGTATAAGAATAGCTTGATGAGTCATATACAGGCAATGATACTAAATCCGTAAAATATATTAGATTTCTCATATAATGTTCATCAAGCATAACGTATCTATAAAGATATAGCGACGAGGATGAATATGTGTTATCTAATGGATTATCAGAACGAATATATTCCCCTGTTTTGGCATAATAATAATATTTATCCCACACTTTTACCATATAGTATAGAATTGGATGATTTCCTTGATTAGAACCTGAAAAGAATTTATTTGGATAATTAACACCGTGGTCAGGTCCAATTATAAATCTACCACCTTCATCTTGAGAAGTTACCGAACCATAAATAGGAATGGTGTAATTAGATGATAATGGTCCTGATGAAGATGTTTCCCACAATCTAGGCAATAATTCAAAATCAGGATAGAAGGAATGTTGAATTTTATCCATGAAATCAGTATAATATCCACTTCCAATATTAGAAGGCTTTACTTCTGTAGGGTCATCTATGTATGTTAAGTCTATTATATCACTATAACTTGGAGGCATAGAGTTTGCCATAGACTGTTGTAATTGTGGAAAACCACCGTTTACCAATGTCCAGTCAGTATTAAAATCTGTCCAAAAAAGACATTCATCAAAATTATAAATATTTTTTATTACAGTTGGAGTTTTATATGAAATGTCAAGACTAGCTGTTATTGGCCTATTTTGATATTTTGGTCTTTCAAGAAGTGTTGGCTCAATTACCACACCTGTATAAGAATTAGCTCTAGCTGGTATAATATTTCGTATAGCTTGAAAAATAGATTTATCAAAATAAAATTTATATACTGTCAATAATTCATTAAAATATGTTCTTTTATTACCATTTGTATTATATTCATAATTTTTATTAACTAAATTTGCATATTTGTCATTGTAAAGGTCAGATGTATTACCAATAAGCCCCATAATGCCGCTTTTACCAACATATCTCAAAATATCTTTATTTTTAGAATCCTGTGGGTCAATAAAAAATCCAAGTTGATTAGACTCACCTGAAACTGTTATATCAGGATTAATGGTTGACCTGTCAAATGGGTCAAGTCTAGTATCGAGATTATAAGATAATGTTCGGATTTTAACATTTTTATATTTATTAGGTCCAAATTTAGATGCATCAATATTCTGTTGGTATGTCAATTCTTGAAATTGATATGGATAAACTGATTGAGAAAACCATTGACATGTAGGATAACCAACCCAAGAAGCAGAAAAAGCATTTCCAATTGCTTCTGGAAAGTTATGAGCAATAATTTCAACTGAACCTGTCGGATAATAAGATTGCCAATTTTGTTCAATAATACTCAAAGATGCAGAATATAAAGTAGGATTAACAGTAGTAAGAGTTTGGTCTGTGTAATAGTTTGGAATAGCATAGTATGGAGATTCATTATCAACCCACACAGAACCACTATAATAATACATGTTTTGTGGATAATCCCAATTTAATCTTACCCATAAATGTTGATAAGGAACAGAACCACTAAAACCATATGAATTTAAATCATCAACGTGTTCTTCAAAATCGTTATCATCAATAGGAACATCCCAAATTAATAATTTATCCAATGCCCCTTTAAATGTTCCATCACTTAATCTAAATTTACCAAATTGAGAAAATACATCATTGTCATTATTATAAAAAATTGCATCGGATGTAGAATAAAAAATTTTTCTTCCATTTTCATTCCTTTGAACGGTTAAATCATATTCAGTAGGAATATCATTTAAATCTGTAGATGGGTCAAATAAAGAATTTGGATAATTTCTTCTCAACATCACACTAAAAATATCACCATTGAAAATAGGCAATACACTACTTGTTATATTAATACCTGAAGAACCAGAACCCATTTGAAACACAACTTTTCCAGTATATTGACCCGGAACTCTATAGAATCCTAAAGCCCAATTAAAATTATAAGAACTTGAATATGGATATGGAATACTTGTAAATAATGGGAAAAATTTAAAATTTGGGTAATAAGTATTGTTAGGGTCAGAACCAATGGAAAATTTGAATTCTGTTGTCATAACTGAATATGGTATTGGTCCTTCAATGTAATCACTCACGCCTGAGAATTGGAGCATATACATTTTTTCATCTAGTTCATATGTAGGAGATATATCGCTAGCATAATCTGTCCCACCATATTCTCTTATCGTAAGCATCGATGAAGGTAAACCATAACATGACAACAAATAATCCACACATTGTTCTGTACCCTTGGTCTTATAGATGCCCGGTAAACTAATGAGAATGCGATTCCATATAATTTGAAGTCTCTGTTGGGAAGATAAAGCATTATAAGATGCTGAATTCATACTGTTCAGATATACTTCGTCAAGGTCTAGCGACCCAATAATATCATCGACATCCCATCCAAAAGAATACAACATTTCTTTTAATGTATTGGTTGGAAGGCTAGAAGTAAATTCATTTTTTACCTGCCTTTCAATAGGCATAGCAGAAATATATGTGTAAATATCATCAAAATGATGACCTATCATATTCAAAAAGGTCAAATACTCTGAATAGTTGTCGTCATCAATAATATATTGGGGTACATTTGATGAAAGACTATCTCTATTATTTGTGTCATATAGACTTGCACTAAAGTCTGCATCACTTATATAACTCGCACTATAAAATGAACCAGACTGCAAATTATATTGGTAGAAACCAGAATTAAATAAATAGGACTCAAATCCATCGAATGAATCAACTATTTGGTTACTTTGTGTACTAAAACTAGATAATTCATTAAAATAATATTGATAAGGTATTGAAGATGATAATGAACTATTATATCTATTATTAAGTTCCACTATCGAAGCACTCAAAACTGTCCATTGAATCATCTTATTCTTAAAAATATTAAGCCTGTTTTGTGCAGACGAGAATACCACAAAATTATTATAATCAGTATAATCCGTATTCAATTTAGCAATATTTTTGTTAATTCTAATACTATTTTCTATAGTAGATGGATAAGAAAGGTCATCTGCTGAATATAAAATGTTAGAATTCCCTACATTAATAAGATTTTGCGGTGGTCCAAAATTTGGGGAAGAAATTGTTATAGTTTGATATTGTACCGGTGCTTGTAAAATAGCAGTAAACACATAAGGCACCATACCAAAATTAGATACCCAGCACGTATCCTTTATTGAAATATCAGAAGAAAGTGCCGATGATAATTTTACAATAAGAGTCAGAGGGTCTGTAGGAATTGTCCTTTCATCAAGATATCCTATATCTAATATTGAGAAATATTTATTATTTCCAAAATTTAGTACGTTTTTTAAATATCCAAAATATTTGTCTTCGTAACTGGATTGTAATGGACTAACAGCATTGTCATAAAAATATGTCACAAAGAAATCATAACAAAACTGTCTAGCATCTTTATATCCTTGGTCTTGTGAATTTAAAAGTTGGCTGAATTTTTCATCTAATCGAGCATTTACAAAATTGATATACTGTTGTCTAATATCATTAAAATCAGCAATATGTCTATAACTTTGTAATAAATAATTACTATAATATGTTCTTATACCCTGAATTCTCTTTATAGTTACAGGTTGTTGTAAAGTATTTGTTGTTGGAGTTACAAAAGTATATTTTATGTAATCTTCGTATAAATTTTTTAACAAATTTATAACAGAACCGTCATCAGTAAGAAAAAAAACAAATTTCAAAAAAGAAATACCATCTTGATATTGACTTAAAGAACTCATTTCCTCATAAATTGTATCATAAGGAAAATTTTTAATAATTGACAACAAAACAGGAGCCACATCTCTAATTGGAAACTTTTTAATACAGAAAGAACTATATTCAATATCAAATGTATTGGATGGTATAAGTTTTATTTCAGTTCTTGATGGAGAAATATCCTTGATTGTAAGAGATGATGATAAATTACCTGCCACTTCTCTTACAAAATTATAAGACACAGTATAACTTCCACTAGTAATTCCTATTCCATTTAAATCAAATGGTGGTTGAAATAATATTGAATTATTTTTATAAAGTGTAAATGGATTAATAAGTTGGCTGTATGAATAACTTACAGGCATGTTAAGATTATTCAAATATGTTAATGTAATTGTTTGAAATGTCTTATCTTGACCAATAGTTCCCCATGCTATAAGAGTTTGATCGTCTGTAGAATATGCACCTATTTCAATTGCATCATTAGTAGAAAGACCGAACCAAATATCTGAGCTTTGAGAAACATAAAGTAATGATGTATCTTGTACACTCAAAACCGAAGCAGATTCAATACTGCCTGTGAATTCACCTAAAATTGTATATGGTAATGACATATTTATTGTGATGGTGGATTTTTTTGTTCTGGTGGAATCGGAAGATATGGATATATATCTTGGAAATCATTTGGAACAGAACCTTGCCCTAATTGAATTCTAAGATTAATAATCGTATTTTCTATAGATTGTATATCAGCAGAACTTGTATTTATTGAGCTACTAGCAACCACAGAATTTAATTGGCTTTGTAATTGAGTATTTTGATATGTAATTGCATTAATTTGGTCAATAGCAGCTTGTGGAAATGATGATGACAATGATGCAGATGTTGAACTTGTTGGCGAAGCTGGAACAAATTCCGTAAATGTTGGATTATAAAAAGATAATACTTTAGAATTGTTATAAACAAAATTTCCCAGAGGAAGATTAAAATAAACTTGTTGAAAAATAGACGAAGACTGATTTAAAATTTCGTTACCTATACTATCAAATCGATAATTATATGTCCCGTAATTTATGAAACTTGCTATTTGTTGACTGAAATCCGTCATATTATCTAACAATTTTAAAAATATTATTATGGTCAAGAGTATAAACACTTCCACTTTGTTCTACTCTTACTAAGATTTTGAAATATCTTTCCTGTGGAAAACTTGTGGTATCTAGCATAAAATAATTACCATTAAGATTACAACTTAATTGTGTATATTGGTCAAAATCAAGTATCATTTCTTCGGTTTCATTATCTTTAATTGCATAATATGATGACGTAGGCAAATATTGTGGAATAAGAAATTGAGTAAATTGGGTTTGTCTGTCAAAATTTTTAAGTGGAAACTCTGGTCTAGCAAAAACATTTACCTTAATTATATCACCAGCAGTTACAGATGATGGAACATTCTGAATTACTGTAGCAAATGAACTTTTAACATTAACAGGATTGATAACCGATGAAGTTGTATTGAGGCTACTTGTGTAACTGTAACTAGAGCTCATTATACTTCCAGAAAACGGCGCATAAATCTTATAGCCGGCAAGAAGACCATTAATAAATACACCACTAAATATACCATAACTAGAAGTGGAATAACTATTAGTCAATGGAAGTTCCGTTACAGACCCAAATGCTGACCCACTGAAATAATTACCATCAAAAGTTACTACAATTCCAGAAGGAAATGATGATGGATATGATGAACTTATGATAGTACCATCTATCATTGATTCATTCCAATTACCAATCAAAAACCCTCTACCCAAAAGATATCCATCACAGAAACTTGAAGTAAAAACACTTCCACTAAAAATTCCATCTGTAAAAGTTCCCATAATTAATGATATTGTAATAGATAAAGAAGGATTACATGGACCAAGACATGTTGTATTATCAATTGCAGATTGAATACATGGATCGCCAGTTGCACAGTTATATAGACTACTAGAATAGGAATATGCTATCGCTCCTTGTTGAGTAGGATTGCAATTACATCCTTTATTTACAAAAAACGGTATGGAACCCGGTCCAAATTCCTCCTGAAAAACGTGGTCACTCGTCCAGTCATATTGGTTAAATTCATTAAACTTATCACCCCAACCATATATGTCATGACCTTCGTATTGTGATTGATTTTGACCTTGATTAAGATATGCTAGACCTTCCTGTACAAACCCCGGCACATTAGGATATGGAGAATACATTGACGGAAATTGACCATCAATAACCCAACTATCACCAGTTCTGGAATAAAAGTTTGGTATGCATGAACTACAAGTAGAAATTAAACAAACTGTAGAACTACTAACCATACCAACAAAATCCCCATTGATAGACATACTTGTTATCAACCCAGAAAGTCCAGTTGCTTGAATTATCCCACTCGCATAAGAATTTGTGATAAAAGAACCACTAGAGCCACTAATAGGGTCAATACTAGAAGAAAAGGACATATTACCAAATCCTGTGAAACAACCAAATAGGAAACCACTTATAGAACCACTATCACTAACACTTCCAGAAATACCTGCAGGAATTGTAGAAATATTCGCACTAGAAGTGATTATACTACCCGTTGACCAAGAAAAATCACTCCATCCAACATCCAAAATAGGTTCATAAATAGTGTTAGTATCCTTACTAAAGAAATACAAACTCATACCTGAACTTGTTGGTGCAAATTCATCACCGCTGATTAAAACAATTCCATTATTAGGAACTGTTCCACTTACCCATGCATTGACAATGGGTGTAACATCCACATTGATGTCACCAACCTGATAATTAAAAGACTGAGTAACAGATAAAGATGAAATATAAGATGAACCTGTAGTAGCCCAAGGTGTGCCTCCATCATAATCTCTATATATCCAGTTAGCCCCCTGTGATGAACCGTTATCAGATACATATCCATTACCCATTACCCAACTTTCAGAAATTGGAAAAGCATAAATATGATATTGTATAGGTAATTCAAATTCCCTTGCTACCTTTAATTTTAGTCTAAATTCTGGATTAACAATATCCCTACTAGCAATGGACTGAGAAATAGCAGTTATGTCAAATTGAACTAATGCTCTATTATCATAAATTATATCAGAAATGGTTGTATTTTGTTGTGGTAAAATGTCAGCTCCATTAACACTTCCTGAAATAATTTGACCAGTAAACCCAATCACATTACCGTTAAAGTACTGTAAATAATCAGTCCAAAGATAACCAGAAACACTTCCACTAAAAATACCTGTAAAACTACCACTGAAATTTGTCAATGAACCTGTAAAAGCTGAACCACTCAATAAAGAAGATGAAAGATAACTACCTGTCAATATTCCATTAAAATTAGAAGCAGTTACATTTGCATCAATACTACTTGTAATCACTCCCGATGCAAATGATGCTGTCCCATAAATGGAAGAATTAACAATAGAACCTGAAAATCCTGACACACATAAATTTAATACCGTTCCAAAGATAGGAATAGTTGTAGTTGGTGATGTGCTTTTAACAGTAATCGTTTCAGTACCTACACGCAAAATTTCATCCAATCCAAAATTTAGGTCTTCAAGTCCTACAGTGTTGGTTATGAATGTGTCTTGTGATGGATAAATGAAATGATGCATATTGTTTAATCTTACCTAATTTACATTGTGGTTCCTTGTATATCACTGTTTGGATATTTTACTTCAAAAATGGATGGGTCCAAAGAAGGATAAATTATGTCATTTTTAGTAGCAGCTGAAATATCGTATGCTACGGGAGAATAATTTCCACCATTGGTTGTTAATGGTGTAAGATTGATAATATTTAACGATACAACCGTCTGAACACCTTCAACTTTAGCAATTTCCAATCTTAAGCTACTTAAATTAATAGGTTGTGAGAATTCCCATTTATCTATATCAAAAAAAGCTTGAACAGCAGCAATAGCATTTGTTAATACATCTTTCTTATTATAACCTTTGAAAACACTGATTGTAAATTGGACTCCTATATTGATTATATAACCATCAATAACATTAATGCCATCAGTCAACATTCTATAACGTCTCAAATAAGTCAACAAATTAGTTACCAACGCTTCATTTGATTGAGTAAGATTTCCATTTTCATCAAATGACAAAATATAAAGGTTAACAGCAAAAGGATTGCTTCTATCAAAAGCAACATTCCTAAAATAAGTTTGGGTATTGGCATTATTAACAATAGCAATATTGTCTTGACTAACTGTTCCTGTTAAAATTTGATTTTGATATACATCCAAACTATTATAAGTTATAACCTGCGCTTTAGCAATTGAACCATATTTTGGGGGTAATGCATATACTCTTGCCAAATAATCATTTTGTGTAACTACTCTATTCTGAGCTGCAAAAGCAGCAATAGCATTTTGCCGAATATTGTCATTACTTTCAGGTCCAGCACCGCCCACGGTAGCATCTGGGTTGTTAACTTTTAAAGAACTTTGAACGGTATTGAGAAGTGACGTTTGTTCAGGTGTAAGTCCATCTGTTGAATTGTTTATAGTAACTGAATCGACATTGATAATGGAATTTGATGGTGAATTTGACTCAAAACCACCACCAATTGTATATGTTACAGTCAATGTAGTATTTTGTGGTGCTAATCCGTAAGTGTCATTATTAAGAAAATTAGAAGGGTCTATTGGTAAATTAAGATTACTTATGTTAGATAATCCAACTCCAATTTGTTGTGAACTTAAATTAATAATTTCATCAGCAAATCCACTCGTTCCAGCTCCAAATTGCAAATATGTTTTATTATTTTCATCTACATTAACTGTAAATCTTCGTGATGTTTTCAAGTAATCAAGAATATAAGGAACAGTACCTTGATAAGTGGAAAGCGTTCCTTCAAATGCTTCATTATTTGGAACATCAGTAAGAACCATTTCTTGAGCTAAGAAATCAACTTGATGCCATTGATTATTATCAGAATCAACCACGCTTATGATTTCCAAAACATTATCCTCATCAAGATAAAGATTTATAAATGGTTGCATTGCACTAATTGTAAAAGTTTTAGTTACAATTTGTCCTGAACGAATATTAGAAGTTTTTTGCAATAAGAAAAATGTGGGAACTCCTGTATTATCTCTTTGATAAACTGATGAAGTCAACGGAGATAAGTTGGTATTAACTGTGAAATCTATGGTTTCAGAAGTCAAAAAATATGCACCAGCATTATTAGACACTTGCATATTTTCCTGAATACTTAATGCATAATTATTATCAGGAACATAATTTCCATTCTCATCAACTGTAGTAGGACAAATTTGAGATACATTTATCTGTCCGGTGGCACCTTTTGCCGGCGAAGTTGTATAACCAAGATATTTTGCTAGAGCGATAATATTTTTTCTCTCTGTTGTATTATAAAGAAGACCCTCTTTGAAAGCATAGTCAGTATAATAAGATAAAACATCTCCAACATAAGATGCCATTTCAATAAACATCATACCCGGAGCTGCATCATTAAAATCAGCATAAGTGTTTGGAAAATAATACTTGGCAAAATTAATAAGATTTTGGCGAAATTGAGAAAAATCCTTATTGAGATATCTTACTTCTTTACTATTTGGCTGAAAGCTTTTTTGTGTTGTTGTTGCCATAAATTACTGTAAGGCATTATTAATTGTTACTATTACCGTGTCAATTTGTTTTGTTAAATTTACCATGAAAGTCACAGCAATTTCCAACATATAAATATCTGTTTCTGCTATTATTTGATTACTTGTTAATAAATTAGCAGTTACATTAGTAACCGTCACATTTGGTATCCATGATGATATATCTTCACTCACTATATTAATTGCTTGGTCTTTCAACGTATCTACGTTTTGTTCAAAAACCAAATTCCATAATCTTGTTCCAAATGTTGGTTGAAATCTTTTTTCTCCCTGACGAGTATTTAAAAGATTAGTAATATTGGTTTTAACTTGTGTTAAAGTATCAAACGATTGTGCAAAATATCCACTATTACCATCTTGAATTGGTAAAGTTAATCCAATTGGAACTGCTGATATAGGATTTGTGACTATAGTTGCCATAATTATCCAGATAAAAGTTTTGTAGTATCAATATATCCTCCACTAGCTGTTCCCTTTTTCTGTTCATCTATCCTTTTCATAATAGCTCTAAAGTCCTTTTTGAAAACCTTCTTTAAAGCAGCAGGAACTTCAGCTCCGCCATCTAAAGCAGATGGTTGACTTACTTCTGATGGCTGTCCTACTATTTGTTTCAGGAAATCTATTTTAGTAGCAGGTTGTTCTGATTCCATATTTTCCTCTTGACCTATTTTTGCCATTCCGCCACCAATCAATTCTATCAAAGATGCATCAGTTGTTTTCTGTAATGGTTTGAAATTACGAGCAGTTTCAGCCAAAACAGAATTAAGTTTTGGATTTTTTGTTTGTATGATAGCAGCAGTAGATTCTGGCACTTCTTCAACATCTTCAATTATCTTAGAAGGATTATTGGATTTAATTTCCTTTACCATTTCCACCAACACCTTACCCATAGCTTTACTGACCTCTTCTGCTACCGTTTTTTTAACTTCTTGTCTTACCAAGTGTCGAATAGCTTTTCTTAATTCATCTATTTTCATATTATGTATTATGTTTTATAATTAGACCCGCCCCATCCGCCCGGAACTCCAGTCCCAGAAGGTGTGGTTATTGTTACAGGTGATGCACCGTTTGGAATAGTCCCACCATTCACACCCGGTGCTAGCCCGCCACCCACTACAAATACTCTTCTACTCATTAATAAATTTAAAGTATCTCTTAATACAATCAAAGATGCTATCTGAACCGATGCTTGTGTTTGAACCGGATTTGGGCCACCCACTGTTCCACCCTGTGCATCCGGATGATTGTGTTTATACCAATGGGTATGTTCCAATAACCAATTACACAAATTATACAGCCAATTGACCGATGTTTGCCCAAGCAAAACAGGTTCATTAGTCTGATTATATTCTCCTAAATAAATAGCCGGGGAATTTAATACCGTTTTATTGTTTGTGTTAATAACTATTTGATTTTGAGCATCAACTGTAAATTCATCATCCGTAACAAATGCCATTCGTTTTTTTGAATATTGAAACATTTCGTTTCTTTTAGCTGAAATAACAATTCTATCACTGTTTATTACTATCTGGTCACCTAATAATTTAGGAAATACAAATAAAGTATTACCGTTAAATTTAGATTGTTCTTCTCCCATTCCCCACATTTTCTTTAAGCATGTTGTTTGAAATGCACTTAAAGTAACACCTGATGTAAGATGTATAGAAGAACCATCATTATTAATATCTTCTAGCATGTAACCACCAACATTTTTCTCATCATCACTTGTTGAATTTAATGGTCGTTGACGATTGCGAATAAGAAGCATAGGATTGCCGCCACCTGCTTCTGTTTTAGAATATGGATTGGTTATACCACTACCTTTATAATCAGCATATCCACTGAAATCAGAATTATAACCTTTATCATTATTTCTGTTGTCATCATAAGAAGCAAATCGAATAGACTGCCCAAAACGACTTTCAAAAATCAAATCTCCTTCTCTTCTCTTAAGGCATCGTATTCTATTATTATAAAAAAAATATCTTCCTAATGCACCTACATATCCAACACTACCTAAAGAGTTTAACTTAGAGGGTGGTCCAATATACGGAATTTTTGGGTCTGTAGAATTAACCAATAATTCTCTATTTCCTTGAATTATAGATTGAGGATTATCTCTAAATCCACCATACGCTAATTCCATATTAAAATTAGCATCAGCGTTAGGAGTATTAAAGATGTTAATTTTTCTTGTATAATAATATTGACCCAAATAAAATACTACACCAACAATTTCATTTAATACAGGATATTCTGATATATTGGATTCCAAAGGTATTGCCCATATCAAATCTTCTTTAGCTACATTACGTTGACTATAAAGAAGCCTGACTTGCGCTCTACCTACCCAAGTATAATCTTGGTCGGTATTTAGAGGCGGTTTTCCATTTATACAGACAGGCCATTGGTCAGGAATCAATTTATAATTTTTTTCTTTAAAATAAGGATGATTTATGTCTAATATTATATCTAAGACTATAGCAGGTTCTATTTCATAAAATTCATCAGCAGTAGTCTTACCCTTTCGCATACCAGCAGAAAGAGATACTGTATCTAACGAAGGAGCAAAGTTACTAAAAGGTCTATTCCAATATGACATAACTTATTCCTTTTGAGAAATAGTTTTAACAATAACCGAATCTGATTTCTTAATCTCATCAATAGTAGTCATCAATTCTTTTTTTTCTTCTTCACTAAGACCAAAAGAACCACCACCGGCTTCAACATTAGCTTGAATAGCCATAATTCTTTGGCAAATTTGAGCCAATTTTACAAGATGTTCGTCATTAGAAATGCCTGCATCAATATATTGTTTTATAAGAGGAACAACTTGCATAGCATCGTTAACCGTTTTAATCATTGGACGCAAATCTCCAATAAAAATTTCGATTTGTTCTTTGCGATGAGTTTGATTAGTAACAATATCTCTACATAAATCCCTGAAGGATTTTCCTTCAAATAATTCAAAATCAGTTTCCATACCCTATAAATAGAGGCGTATGGTATTTTATTAAACCTTTATGTAATTTTCGGTATTTATAGAACCTTGGTTAAGATAAGAACGGGATATGTTATTTTGATATTGTTTCATCTTGTTGATTACTTTAGTAATTTGCTGGGTTTTACAAGACGAAATTTCTCGGATATAGAGATATAAAGCTTTTTTATTGAATGCATCTATTCGGTCAGAACTTCTAAACAATTCAATAACCGCATTAGCTATATCTAAATCCCTTTGTTTGGTAAAAATTTTTCCTACATTATTTTCCCAAAATTTTATCATCAACTCCATGAATTCATGCATTTCTGCATCTTTATAATGTTTATCTTCGGTTTGAAGCTGAACTGTATTTTCATCATGCTCTTCACTTATTTCGACATGTTGGTTACGTCTTTTATAAGTTGAGTTATTTAACGCAATTAAATAATGTTTTGCTATAATTGAAAAATAAGAAAAAGCTTTACCCTTTCCAGCTTCAAATTTATGTATGTTTGATACTAAATGAGCGACAGTTTCTTTTTGAACATCCAAAGGACCAATTTCAAAATAACTAAATTTAAATGTATTAAAAATATTCTCAACTAATTTTTCAAACGGATGTTTAATTTTAGTATTGTAAATATCTTCTCTAATTTGAGAATCAGTTGTGTTATTATATTTAATAATAGAATCCTCAGTATCTTTAGTAAAATACATCTTACTAATGGAGGTGTTACTACTTCTTTTACCTCGTTTTGGTGGTGTAATTACTACAATGGGAGATACAGATGATATTATAGGATTTTTTATAACTCTTTTCTTATGATATCGGCGCATCACCTTTCTTCTATAATGACGAACAACTCTTTTTTTTCGATGAATAGTTTTTTTTCTTAGTTTTCTATTCTTCTTATTGAATTTATGGACATGACTATGCTTCAGGGTTTTTTTCTTCTTCATAGAAAATTTTATTCTCCTTCTTCTTCTATGGTTTCTTCAGTTCTATTATTAAGATTCTGTATAAGGTCTTTCATATCTTGAAATACAATGCCAACTTCATCGTCTTTTTCAAACATTTGCTTATCATCAAGCATTTTCATATGTGCCCAAGTCTTTAGAACTTGTATTCTCCATTCAGATATCCAGCTTATATACAATTCATTTATTACAAGTTGTCGTTCACCTGCTTTTAAAAGGAGAAAGTTGAAAACAACAGATACTATTAATAATATTAACAACAATATAACTAAAGAAATTAACATATGTTATTCTTCTTCATATTGGGGGTCATCTTGAAATTCTTGAATATATTCAAGAGCTTCTGCCACGGCATCCCAATCATTTTGTTTTATGGCTTTACTTAATAGTTCTACTATACAATTTATATCAGATTGATTCATCATTAATTACATAAGGATTATCAGCGTCATATATAGTTGAATAACTAATTAAATATCAAAATTTTTAATATAATTGAGTTTAATATATGTTATTCATTTTGGCAAGTATTAAAGTTTAAACATTTGTTTATACCACAATGGCATATTATATTTAGGTTTCTTTTCTTCTATTTTCTCTACTTTTGGTTCCTCTTTGACAGTAGGCAAAGGTTCTGAATCAATTTTTGGTTGAGATATGGGTGGTGGCAAAGGTTCTGGTTCGCTTTTCAACAATACTGGAATATTATTTGTATTTCTATCATATACGGATTCATCTTCTTTTCTATAAACAGCTACATTGTATGCTAAAACTAAAGAAATTGCCAATGGGTCAAATACAAAAATTAAACATAAAATAAACCATCTAGCTACAGTATCCAATGGTAATTTTAATGCATCGGCAACAAATTTAAAAGTCTGAATATCTTTTCTTGCTACTATTGTTGATTTTAACTGATTAATTTGATTGTCAATACCACGAATAGTATCAATAGATTCTTGTATTTTTTGATTTTCTTCTTTTATACTCTTATCAGTATCAGAGATTAAATCCACCGTTTGTTGTTGTGATGATTGATTCCACTTTGAAGAAAAAAGACCTTTCTTTTCTATCACGTTATTTATTGTAGTTTCTTGAGAAGCCCGAAGTTTAGTAAGGTCATCAATACGCTTTTTAGCCACATCTATTTTATCTTTGTAATAGGTTTTTTGGTCCTGTACATTTGATATCTTTTCTTGTGCCACATTAAATTCTGAGGAAGATTTTTGATAAGCAGCCGATAAATAACCAAAAATACCTAATGACGTTATAAGCATTAATACCAAAATAGCACTTATTAAATATGCTTTTAAAAATCCCCTACATTTTGTCCAATAACGATATAGAAATGTAACTCCAACCAATTTACCTATTTCAAGAGATGACGCCATAATTACAGCGGAAATAAATGCTCCTGCAAAAAGGGTTGAAATACCATAAACACTAAAAAATGCTGCACACAATGCTATAAAAAGTGCTGAACATCCTAATATCCATGAAAATTTAGACTTTAGTAAGTTTTTGTCTTTCATTATGAATTCATCAGTAGTAATATATTATAACTATTTTACGGATGTAAAACCATGAAATTAGTTAAGAATTTTCCTTCAGTACTACTATTATCACCACCAGAAAATGACATAGTATATCCATTAATAGTTTGACCTACTGGACTGATATATGTATTAATACCCTCATACCCATAAGGTTCGTATCCATTATAGGTATTTACAACCGTATAATATTTTGTTGGCATAGGATTATTAAACGTAATACAAATGGCATTTCCGGGTAAATGAGTGTGTAATGTATTTACACCTAATGGTGAAGACCAATTATTATCTGGTAGAATATTACTTGCATTATTATTACCTAAATATACAGCAGATTTTATGTTATATGAAGCTGATGAAATAAGTATAGTATCATATTTGTTTGCTTGCGCCATTAATATCGTACCAAAAGCACGTATCATATTAGCAGATGGTGGTGTATAACTTGCTGTTGCTGAATAACTTGAACTCAATGAGTTAAAAGCATATGAGGCACTAACTGATGGAATAAATGGACTCCACGATGAACTTATTGACTGTGAAGCCCACGATGATGATAACGACCAAATAGACCGAGAAGCAAACGATGATGATAACGACCAAATAGACCGAGAAGCCCACGAAGAACTAGCAGGCGATGATGCCCACGAAGCACTTATTGTATAACTTGAACTTATTGCATAACTTGAACTTATTGCATATGAAGCAGTAGATAAATTAGGATAAATTAAATAACTGGAGCTAATACTCATAAAAGCCCAACTGCCTGAGTAGGCATATGATGCTGATACAGATGAAAATGAAGAACTAGCATCAACAGACGAAGATATCCAATTCGCTAACACTGACAATGGTACTCTAAAAGTTGTTAAAGAAGAACTTTGAACTATTGGTATAAAATCACTTGATACAACTACACTATCCGGATTTAAACCACTGATTGGTATGCTTTGTAATGACATATTTTTATATTCCTTTTAAGTATAAGTATTACATATCGTATAATGCCACCCATCCATTATTTATTAACGTCTGTAAATTGTTTAATGCTGTACTATCGGGTGCGCCATTTCCTCTTATATCAACTGTTCCGCTAATCATACTAGCAGATAAGCTACTAGATGCTAAATTAGCTGTAATATTCTCCAAAACTGTCGAATTAAGACTACAACTTTGTAAAGATAAATATAAAACTCCTGTCGGTATGCTCGGTAAACTACCTATATTTGGACAATTATTGAAAGAAAGATAACCCAATTGAGCAGGTAAAGGTGTTAGTGAAAAGTTTAATAATGAAGTATTATTATTCATTGACATAGTAACTATGGTATCTGGAAGGGCAGATGGTAAAACTTGTATCTGATTATTATCAGCCAAAAATGTATATGACCCTGATGGAAGAACACTTGGTAGTGAAGTCAGTTGATTTAAAGAACAATTCAAATATGATAATGTTAATGGTAAATTTAAAGATGTCAAATTGTTATTTGAGCAATTTATATACGACATGGATGTTGGAAAATTTGGTAATGATGTTAAGAAATTACCATCACAACTTAGAGTACTTAACGATGAAGATTGGAATGTGTAAAACGATGCCAAAGAGCAATTTGAACATGATAGAGAAGTTAAAGAATTAGGTACACCACTCAATATTGATAATGGATTATTTGAAAAATTTGATTCTGTGACGCTATTCAATGTCCAATAATAATACATTGATGTCAAACCTTGGTTAATGGCATCTAATGTAAATATTTGTTTATTAAAAGACATTGTGTAAAATAAACCTGTAATATAATCCGTAAAAGGACCACCATCTGTGGATGTAAATGTGAATACAACAGAACTAGATGGAAACACACTTAAACTTAATGGAACATTTACATAAGAATTTACCGTGTCACTTTGACTGGAAATTTTAAATCGAACAGTTCTCGTTGGTTCAATTTTAATATTATTTGATGAACTCACAAATAACATATAAGAACCATAAAAACTTGATTGCCCCATTAAGGAAAACGGAGTTTCTATAGTTCCACTAGCATATTGATTATCCCAAGTATATATAATAGGGACATTCACTGATATTGGAGTTGAATCCAACAAAGTCTGGAATCCTGTATTTCTATCCATTGCGGAAAGATATACAATTCCATTTGTAGGAACTGATGATGTAAAAGGAACAATTACAGTTCCCATAGCTTCAATGGGTGTTATGGCCTCTGCTGCTGTGGACCACAATATATCTACATCATCAAGTTGTGCCATATTAACTGATTGAGTATATGCTAAAAAGATACCATAATTAGCCATTATATTAGCTATGACTTGTGCAGCCATAGCATAAGATGATGTTCCATTAGTTGAAGAAAATATCAAATAACTAGACGACCCCGGAGCCGATTGTTGAGCATAAAGAGCATATGAAGCTGTAGCTGTTGGTCCTCCAGCAACATAAGACGCAGTATCAGATGTAGTCGAATGCTGTACATTTTGAGTGGTTATAGCATACGATGCCGTTCCATTATTACTTCCACTATTATAAAGTAAAAAGATAGCATTTTGAGCAGTATTTGATGTGAAAGAAGTTATAGCATATGATGCCGTTCCATTGGGCACACCTGAATAAAGTAAATACGAAGCAGTAATGGAAGTTGCTCCTCCTGACCCACTCATAGCAAATGAAGCAGTCAAAGCATATGAAGAACTATTTGCAAGCAGAGCAAAAGAAGCGGTATCTGATAATGAAGATTTATTTGAATAACTTGATGAAATTACCGTTCCATGTACTTCACTCCCCAAAATATATGAAGCTGTATCAGCATTTACTGCATAAATTGCATAAAGACTTCCACTTGCATTCAACCACAATGCCAAATCATATGCTTGAATTTTTTTTGATTCATTAGCACTTATATCTACAATAAGAAATATATCATTTGGTTGAACTTCAGGTGCTGTAAGTTCCACTAACTGTGTTAATAATTGATTTCCTATATTTGGCATAAAATTGTTATTATTAGTAATATCCTATTAAACGAATCGTTGTTCCACCATCTGCTGTTTGTGTCACACTGAATTGAAATGTTAAAGGACTAATTGAAGAAAGAGGAAAACTTCCTTGTGCACCAACTGCTACATTATCACCACTGCCTGCTGAACGAAATGCTATCAATACATAATTTGAAGCAGTAAAAAAGGAATCTGGTCTTATATAAACAAATCCGGTAGTATTTGTATTACCATTTACAGACCATGCATCTAAAATAACCACGCTGGTTCCAACCGGAATATAAGGACTACAATCAAATGTTGTAAATGCAGATTGTCCTGTACCAGAAAAAATAGTAACGGGTGCTATAAAAGTAGGAGCAAATCTTGGGCCATTGTAAAAACTTGCTGTCTGTGCGGTATTACATGATATTGCTATACTTGAAGTATCAGAATATAATGACGTATTGGAATATGATGATGTATTGGAATACGATGCTGAAATAGTAGTGAGCGACGTTACAGAATACGATGATGTTCCATTATTACTTCCACTGGAATAAATTAAAAACGCGGCATTTTGAGCAGTATTTGATGTAAGGGAAGTTATAGCATACGAAGCTGTACCATTAGGTGTTCCAGTATATGACAAAAATGAAGCAGTATTAGCAATATCTGATGTAATTGAACAAAATGCAGAATATGAAGAAGATGATGCTGTAATAGCATAAGAACTTGTATCAGCAAGACTCGCCCAACTTGATGATATAGATTGTGACGCATTAGTAGCAAGAGGTATAATACCATCAATACCACTAGCCAAAATATAAGAGGCCGTATCTGCATGAGCAGAATCATAAGCCAAAAAACTTCCACTACTTTCAATAAATAGTAATAATTGTCCTACTGGAAGTTGTTTAGACTCCCGTTGACTCATATCTGTGACTAGAAAAACATCATTTGGTTGTATTTCTGGTGCATCTAATTCCAGTAAGGAAGATACTTTTTCATTATCAGACATAATATAACCTATAAATAGACTCTCAAATCGTTTTTTTAACTTTTTTGACAATGAATTGAACCAATCCACTTCTTACAATATCATTATCGGTAAATCTAAACACTTGAATTCCATTAGCTCTCGATTCTTCATCATCAAAATAAGATATCATTTTAAGAAATCCGGTTTTACCGTTGAGGTCCGATTGTTCAGGGTCACCCAAAATAAACATTTTACTAAATTCTCCTACCCTAGTAATCAATGTAAATAATTCTTTAAAAGTCATGTTCTGCGCTTCATCAGAAATTATTACTCTAGCATTCCAATTTAACCCTCTAAGAAATCCAACTGGGATAGATGAAATTCTATTTTCTTTTTTTAAAATATCTATATCATTTTTTGGTAATAATTCTACTAATTTATCCGTTAAAGGAGCTAAATATGGTGCCATTTTTTCGTCAGCTTCTCCGGGTAAGAATCCAAGTTTAGCTTCTGATGATTCTACTGCTGAACGAATGTAGATTAAATCACTTACTTTTCTTTGATTGACCAGTGTAAGTGCAGCATATATTGCCATATACGTTTTGGACGTGCCAGCAGGCCCATATACGAATACAATTTTTGTATTCTTGTCCATGGCAATTTCCAAAAAATTTTTTTGCTTTTCATTAAGATTTCTTTGATAAATTGATAGAAGATTTTTAATCTTATTTCGTTGTGGGATAATAGGGCTTATGTCCTTAACTTCATTAGTGTCGATTCGTTTGGTTTTCATCAGTATTTATTACGGACTTTTCCTTTAGAATTTTCTGTAACTTGACTACCTTTGGACAATATTCGTAAGCTTCTTTTTCTACATAGTAAGAATAAATATTGTTAAGGTTAGTCAAATAATCTCTCTCTGATAATGTTATAACAAAGTCAGAATTTTTAAACTGAAATACTTCAACAAGAGGTAAATTATGTTCAATAGCAAACGCAATCATGTTTATGACTTGCTCCATCATGTCAAACTTAAACTTTTTGGAAAAAAATTGCAATTCCTTATTATCAGATGGTATAACATATAGAGTTGGTATATTTTTATTATTTTTTTCTACCATATCTTCATTGAATAAATATCGGCAAAGACGTACAAAAAGAAAAAACGTGGTAGATTTCTCTACCACGTTACGTATAAATTTAGATAAATATTTTTATTTTTTTACCAAATGCGATGCTTCTTTTTATCATATTGAACGATTTCAATTTTCGTTCCATCAGGCCAACGACTGATTACTCTGTTCCAAAAATTCATTTCAGAAATTGCCCTTGGGTCATCCCGTTCTGGATAATCTTTGTCAGATACTCTTAATCCACCACGAACAATAACATAACGTGGCGCTGTATCTCCCGGCGACCAAATAATTTCCTCTTGTTTCATTATTTCGGCTATGGGTACTTCTAAAGTAAGGATTTCATCTGATTGCATTTCCTTTGTTCTTTTTTTGTTTGACATAATTTGCTCTTATTTGTTTGTTTAAGAAATTTACAATCGATTGTGCATCTGCTTTTTCTATTATTACATCATCACCACTAAGGTCTTTTCCACGAATTAAGTCCCAAACAAGTTTAAGGCGGTAAGAAAAAGAAAGTGGACATGGAGATTGATTCCATACGGAAACATAAAAATCAGGTTCTACACCTTCTTCAATCCAATAATCATCGTAAGTAATTTCCAGAATATGCCCATGGCATTTACAACGAATCAGCAATATTTTATCATCCTTTATTACAGGCATAATTATATCATATCACAGGTCTGTTAAAAGTCAACACTATTTCATTTGTAGCAATGATACTTATAATAGTGAAAAATAATAGTGGATATACTTGTTTCGACAATATGAAATTTCATGTCGGATGTTTAATCCGCGTTAGCAGTCTTCTATTGCACAAAAAAATTCTCCCATCTGAATATTTCAGACGGGGAATGTTTTTTATTCATGGAATTATTAGAGCTTTTCTTCAGCTTTAACATAATGCCACCTGTCATATTCTGACCTACATGCTGTATAATCAGCAGTATGAATTATGCGTGGTAAATTAGTTGATAAATACATTTCAGGATTATATTGTTTTAGATATTTTTCATTGGAATCATTGAACAAACCATCTGATAATTTAATACCAAGGTATTCCTTCCAATCATAAACTACACCATACTTTTGAAGTAGAAATATAGCTCTATCAGTAACTTCCATGTAAGGAAGATTAGGATTCATTTTGTAAAATTCACCCTTCTTATACTTCCAATCTTGGTCTTGTGGAGCATAATATTCACCAAATTCAGGGTCACCAAGTTTTCCTAAATCGTGATGCATAGCTGCAAATACCATTTGTTCATCTGTAAAATCAATATTTGCTCCAGCAATTTCAAATAATTTCTTTCCTGCAAAAGATAATCTGATTACATGCATAACATGTTGCAAATATCCACCCGGATAACACAGATGAAAATGTTCACACATTGATGCAGGTGCAGTTGCTAAAGGTAATCCCAACGAATCTTCTTCATCAGAATACATTTTTAGAAGTTTATCTTTTCTTTTACCAATGAAAGTATCACCAACAAATTTCAAAAATTCTTGGTAATTTTCTTGAATTTCAGCATCAGTCAAATTAGTTTTGTCAATCATATATTTTTCCTTCTGTGAAGCATACTAACACAGATTAAGAGAAAATCAATTTATTATATTGACAATAAAATTATAGCAATAAAACCAAATATTATACCTATAATTTGAAGTATGGTAAGAGTTTCATGAAATATTAAAATACCTATTCCCAATGTAATTATCATATAGCCTACATTCCAAATAGTTCCTAAAATAGAAAGTGAATTAAGCTTTTTTAAGGCTGGTAAAAAACAGATAGAAGTTAAAATATAGAAAAGAAGAGCTAGAAGAGCAAATTTTGAACCACCTATATTAGCAAATAATTTTGAAAAATATTCACCAAATCCATAAAATGTCATTGCTATAACAACTAAAATAAAAACACCCATTGTCATATCTAAATGATACAACAATGGGTTTTTATAATCAACTTATTTTATTTAATGGTTTTATTAAAAATATGGATTTGCCATAATACTTTCAATAGTTCCTTTCGGCATATCATCAAGAGTTTTTACAAACTCTCGCATCATACGAAAACTATGAGGAATCAATTCATCAGGAACATCTTTAACTCTGTCAACAAATACCTTTAATTGTTTAGCTGCCATAACGGCAGCTACATGGGTTTTAGCCATAAGCTGGTCATGCGATTCAGGTGTAAACTTTTTACCCTCTTGATCAGTATCTATTATTTTAGAAACTTTTCCAAATATTTTTATGAATTCAAATTGACAATCTAATCCTGAATCCCATGTATCATTGTTTGTTCCTATATATGTCAAAATTGAATTCCGTTTATCTTCGGGTGTTCGCCTTCCAAATAAAGGATGAATACTTGTAACTCTGTCTGTTGACGAAAGAAGTATATCAGTTGATGGTTTTTGAACCGAACATACATTTATTAGATGTTTATCAGACAATTGTGCTCCCCAAGATGGGTATGCAGATATAGGAATAGCAAGAATAACACTTTCTGCATCATCACAAATTTCAAAATGAGGAGCAAGTAATTCTTTAAGAAAAGAACCAAACGCCCCATCACCTATAATTTTAAGTTTCATAAATCCTTATAAGGCCTTATTTCAAATTGCATGTTTCTATTATTTGGATTAAGCATTTTCAAATCATTTACTCTTTCCAATAATTTTTCTGCTTTAGATAGACTATAACATTTAACATCTGCACCAACATCTGAATCTGCATCTTGAACCCATTTATTCAAAGTTAGATTATAAATTCCATATATGATTGGTGGTTGAAAATTCATAAAGATAAAGATATCAAAAAAAGAAAGAAAAGTCAAGAAGAATATAAAATTGGCGGTAAGTGTAGGATTTGAACCTACGGGTCAGCATTTTTGCCGACCTCCAGTTTTCGAAACTGGCGCCTTAGTCCACTCGGCCAACTTACCGTTTAAATCGTTTTCTGCCATTTCGTCTGCCACAAATGGGGCACTTTTTCCACGGTCTTATTAAGACTCTATCACAACCACACCAAAGAGAAACTTTTCGTGGCACTAAAGTCTTATCCCTATTTGTTTCAGGGTAATCATCGTCATAATAACTCTGATTCATATTACCATTTACTACGGCCTTTACTATAATATTCCCAACAACTATTACAATTATTTGTTGGCGGACTTACAGGAATATAATCTGGATGAATTTTACAAGCAAATGGATTTGTTGATGGTTTTATTGCTTCGATATTAAATTTTTTGCCATCTGGTAATACAAAACCAATTACTACCTTTTCAGGGTTTTTTGATTTTTTAGCAAATAAAAATTTTACCCATTTTAAAAACATTTTATTTATAATTTCAAATAAATTGGCGGATGTGGAAGGATTTGAACCTCCGGGCCGATTTTCACCGACCTCTTGCTCTCCAAGCAAGCGCTATAAGCCACTCTGCCACACATCCTAAAACAACGGATTTAATAACCTGTTGGAATCTCGTCCAACGGCAAAGCCACTGCTTTCGATTGTGGCCTCCTAACACGGTCTTCGGTAAACTTTAATTACCTACTTATTACCCGTGATTGTCCTGAGTATCAAATACGTCAGGATTTAACTGTAGGTATCCGTTGTTAAAATTGGCTGATTACCCATGACTCGAACATGGACGAACGCTTTCAGAGAGCGTCATGCTACCATTACATCAGTAATCAATATTTTGTAATACTCTAAATTGGTGGAGCCACTGGGAATCGAACCCGGATTTTCTCATTGCGAATGAGATGTCCTCCCGTTGAACGATGACCCCATAAAGTTTCCCTTCCGAGAGGAAAACTTCATCTTTCTCACGAAGAGAAAGAATATACTAGATGCGGAATTTACGGTTATCTCCGAAGCTCTTTTTACAACTTACCCCTGTTGAGCGTTTTTAGCGTAGCCACCGCTACGACCTGTTTCGCAGGATTTATTCCCTTTTGGGGTTTTTTGTTTTAACAATATTTAATTGCTGTTACCACATCTAAAACTGGTGGAGCCTAGGGGATTCGAACCCCTGACCTTCTCAATGCCATTGAGACGCTCTACCAATTGAGCTAAGACCCCAATAAAATTTATGACACAGACATAGCCGCGGTTCTGTTTTATCCTTACATTTCTCTAAGCGTGCTATTACCCAGACTTTATAACGAGCAGCACTACTCTTGTCCCTATTTGCACTTGCATCTAATTTGTGGTATTAACGAATCATACCGATTAACCCCTTTCAAGGCTCACTACCAGTTTTTCTCTGGCTACGGCTCGGTTGCAACATTTACTGATTCTCCCAATCATCTGCTGTGATGCCGCGAACTTCCTCTAACACATTTAGGTTAGCGTAAGGTCACTTATGTCACAAAAAAATTTCAAAGAACTCTTTATCTATAAATATAAATCAAATACATAAAAATGTCAAGCCTTAAAACAAAAATCGTGTCAATAACAAAATTTTATTGACACAATTCACTATATAAAATTGGTGCTACCAGAGGGATTCGAACCCACAAGTCCAATTACGGACCCCAACTTCTCAGGCTGGTCTGTATGCCAATTCCAGCATGGTAGCAAATTACACTTCTGGTTCTTTAAATATTCCTTGTTTATATTGTTTAATCAAACTTGGATATTTTTTCAAATCTACAGGTGGTTTAAACCCGGTTGAGGCATTTGCCCTTATACCTATTTCAATTTGCTTTTTACTTCTACCTCTATCAAGTGCAGCTTTCACATAATGACGCAAACACAATCCTTGTTTAAATTGAACACCTGCTGCTTGAGCCTTAATAGTATAAGGTCCTAATTTTTGCTGTTCTATGCATTGTGAACAAATATAAATCATTTTATCTTACTGGTTTTTTGTAACAACAAAATTTGAATTTTTTACCACTTCCACAACCGCACGGGGAATACATTCTGATTTGTTTGTTAAATTCTTCCAATTTGGTCAAATCACGTTTAATTTCGGTGTATTTTACTTGTTCTTCAAGTGGTAATTTTTTAAGATCGTCAAAATTTATTAATTGTCCTGTTTCAGTATTCATTTTACTTTACTGGTTAAGTGGTACCCCTTGCAATGCTTGCATTTATATGGCCTTAGTTCAATTACACCACCAAGAGATTCCATCACTAATGTATAAATATGTTCATTTGCCTGTTCCTTTGTAGAAAAGCGTTTTTTATCTTTACATTCAAACTTAGTAATCATGACAAAAATGTTAAAATAACAGAAATCACTATACTACTAATCAAAATATAAATGAGAAGTTTATTATCATATTTGTAATATAATATTTCTCCTAACATTTTATTTTTCTTGATTTTATTTTCAACCTTTTTTGATAATTCATCAATAAAATTATATAATGTTAACATCCTATTTTTCATAAAATTGGTGTGAGTAGCAGGACTCGAACCTGCGATAAAAACTTCCGTGTAAGGGAAGCGCCGTTGCCGCTGGTGCCATACTCACATTAAAATTGTTTTATTCTCCATCCATATTAAATACAATAAATGGTCGGAGTGGGGCGACTCGAACGCCCGATATCTTGCTCCCAAAGCAAGCGCCATAGCCACTAGGCGACACTCCGATTAAATTAACGAGATACCGATTTACACTCTTTTCTGAGGAACCTTTTAATGTTGTTCTCTACAACGTGGAGTCGGTTGCCCGACAAAGTTTTATTGCTGCGTGTATCTCAAATCATTATTTGTTAGAAACTGACGGAATCCCGATTCTCCACCATCTCTTGTTTTAATTCGTGTCTAAAACTTTAACATATTAGACCCTTATAGTTGCTACTACTAAACTGTGCAATTTATTTATCGTATCTGTACACTACTTTCTAACAAACTTAAACTGGTGCCAGAACAATTCGCTCATGAAACGAATTTGCCTGCAGGGCTATCTGGCATAAATTGGTGGTCACTACAGGAATCGAACCTATCTCTTAATCGTGTGAGGATTTTATTCTACCAATAAACTAAGCGACCTTATTTTTCTTCAAAAATGGATATATCTCCGTAAAAATATGTTAGTAATAAATTTTTAATTTTACTAAGTTTTTCAAAATAATCCAATGAAATATTATTTTTTACAACATTTACATCTTCAGATAATTTTTTTGTTTTATCATTCATAAAATTGATGGCAACTTTTTCCACCAATAAACTAAGCGACCATATCTTAACGTCTAAATACTAAAATTAAAACCACTATCAAAAGAACCAAACCTACTCCACTTCCTATATAGATAGTACTACCAAGTATTGGTGTCAATATCATATTCATAATTTTTCTTTCATTTTTTAATGATAATTTATTTTACCATCTTTCTTTTTCCAATAAATTAAGCTATCGTATATTAAGTATTAGAAAAATCTTCTTTCAATGCTTCTTCCGGTGAAAGTCCATCAATACCATAACTTTCCCAAAAAATATCCCAATCGGTATTATTAATACCCGATTCTAAAAACTTATATTTTTTACGAGCCACTTTTTTGATATTTTCAATCCATAATTTTTTTATATTTTTCATAATCAAGAAATCCTCGTATAACCTGCTGGCGTAAAATTATCCACAATCACTTTAAAAGCAGCTAATGTTCCTTTTACTGTAAGTTCTTTTACCACCGGCTTCTGTTTTTTTTGCTTCTTTTTATTTTTCATAAATTGGCGGAAGCGGTGGGATTCGAACCCACGGACCCCCGTTAGAGGGTCACAAGTTTAGCAAACTTGCGCCATCAGCCTCTCGGCCACACTTCCAAAATGGCGGAAGCCAAGGGAATCGAACCCCTGCCGGATTTTATTCCGGTCCAGTTTTCAAGACTGGCGCAGCAAACCAACATCTACCTGACTTCCATAAACTATCTATAAATATATCAAAAACAGTTAAAATGGCAACAAACTAATTTGATATTCGCAAACCATTTGGAGAAAGAGGTTGGTCTATATTATTAGTAACAGTAAATCCGCAAACCGCTTGAGATAAAAATGGAGACTCAACGCTATTAGAATTTATTAAAGTAATGCCATCAAAAAATTGTTGACCTAAAATCAAACCATCTATAGGAATATCCACATGAGGAGCACTCCAGATTCCGCTTTTGCATTGCACCTGATCATAGGCTGCATAAGTTGTAGTAACAATATTATTAGCACTTAAAGATGCTATAATATAATTTGTATATGTCTGTAATTGTGAACCATAATAAATTTTAAGGTTAACGGGCGATAAACTATATCCCGTCATAAAATGAATAGTTACCATTGCTGAATTAACCAACAATGTTGATAGACATATTAGACAAGTAATCAATATTTTTTTCATAAACTATTTAATCAACTATTCGCAAATTGGTTGGTGGAAAAAGTACTACATCATTAGTTGGGACTGTAGATGCACACATCGATTCCCACATTAATACTTCACTTCCACCTTTCCATATATAACTCATTTTATAATAAAATGGTTGTCCACTTATCAAGCCAGAGATTGGCAATTTAGTATAAAAAGGCATATATTCACCCCGGCAGTATATTGGATTATATCCATTAAATGGAGCATTAGTAATGTATATTAAAGTATTTACTGGAAATGAAATAGAATTTGTATAAGACTTTAATTGTGAGCCATAATAAACTTTAATACTATCTATCATATTGGTTGATGGCATACCACCATAGTATATAGTAAGAGTAGATGAACAAGCTATTGATATAGCTGTTAAAAACATTAAACAAAAAACTAAAATATTTTTCATAAATTTTTTTGGAGCCAGCAGAAGGAATCGAACCCTCACGTCCAAGGTACAGGCTTGGCAGGCTACCGTTACATCATGCTGGCATTTCTTAATTTATCACATCGACGTTCTTTAATTTTCTTTAATTTCTTAATGGCCTTTTCTGAAAAAGTTACTCCACCGATTTGTTCTAACTGAAGTAATGCTTCTTCTTCCGTTGTTAATGGTTGACTTAATCTACCTTTTAATGTTGGCCATGTGGTTTTTACTTCATATCATACTGATTTTATTAAATCTTTCTCTGCTACCCAAAATGAAAAATTGCAATACCAACAATCTAATCCAATTCTGGTTGGTCCTTTAACATACTTTCTTTGTATAAGTTTCACCAAATAATCTTCAAGGTCACGTAATGTTCCACAATTTGGACATTTACACTTAAATTTCATAGCATCCATAATATGTCATTTTCCATCTATTCATTTGTTCTATCACAAATTGTTCAGATTTTCCAATTAGTCCAATCATATCTTCAGCAGAAACAATTTCCATAAATGGATGATATTTTACAAATTGTGATTTTAATTTGTTAAAATTATCTTTAATTTGTTCACACATATCATTATTTTGGCAATTTTTTGAAATGTTTTTCAATCCATTTATCAATTTCTTCTTTATGACTACAATACCAATTCCATCCTGTCGGCGTCATTGGGTCTTTTTCTCCATTAGGTAAAAAAAGAAATGCTGGAACTCCATCTAACCACAATATATTTGTATGTATTTCGTATTTCATGTAGATTGGCTGATGCGGTAAGACTTGAACTTACACCTTTCTGCTTCAAGGGCAGGGGCGCTACATTACACCACGCATCAATAAATTAAGTTTTAACTTCTATAGCAATGGGTGGAAATCTCTCTTTCCATTTCAATTCTGTTTCACCATTAACAAGCTTCAACATATATTCATGAAAACAAAGCAATGAACAAAAGAAATGTTCTTGTTTGTCTGTTTTAGTTCGGTAACAGTGATTACAAAACTCACTTTTATTTAGGGTTAAATCAACACTAATACCGCCCAAAGGTATTGTATCGCCACCACAAGTTTCACATCTTATTACTTGCATCATAACTTTACTCCTGTATTAATTCAGCATAAACAAGAATTAATTGATAAACATCACTCAATTTAGATAATTTAATATCCATATAATTTCCAACACAAATTTTTTCTTTGGATAACCAATCAGAAATTTTTGTTTCTATTTCTTCCAAGGTCGAACCCAAAAACAATTTTACTTTTAATATTCTTATCATAAAATGGCTCCCGCCTACGGTTTCGAGCCGTCACTTATGGTTCCAAAGACCACCGTGCAAACCACTACACCATGCGGGAATTAAATTGGCGGGATGAAGGGGACTCGAACCCCCGGTCTTCTGCGTGACAGGCAGACGCTTTATCCGGCTAAGCTACCACCCCCTAATATTATTTTTGGTCTAATTCATATTTTTCATAAAGATATGATTGAAGAGCATTATAATCTGCATCCCATATCATTTCAGTATCTCCTGAAATTATATTGACCGACATAGGCAAATCCACAGACCATAAAACTCTTGTATTCATTTCCAATGTTATATCTCTTGATGAATTTTTCACTTCATCATAAATAGTAATTCTATCTCTTACTTGATATTTCTTTTGCCCATTCAATTTTGTTACAACAGAACCAACAGGTATTTCTTTAACCGGCAATATAACTTTCATATTGATATTATACACCATTAAAGCATTTATGTCAATTAAGAAATTAAAGAGGATTTCACAGTCGTTCCGGGCGTCCAACATGCTAACCATTTGCACCACCGCCCCAGAGGGGCAGGGAGGAATTGAACCTCCATCTTCGGATTTTCGTCTATCTCTCTATTTCTATCAGGGGATTTCACTAATGCTCCGTCGAGCCGATTCCATTCGAGCAAGAGCTCATCATAACACTTACGATTTGAACGTAACCTCCCTAAACGGGCGTGCTACCGGATTACACCAACATAACCAAGGAATGTCTATCCCTGTTTAGCTAAATAATACAACTTTTTTAATTCATCTATAGATTGTGGTAAAACTTTTTTGTAGTCTCTTAAATTTATGGCCATGGCATTCTTTATAGGATATACTTTTACCACTCTTACTTTTTCTGGTTTAAAAACATATATTTCGTGACCGAATTGCCGTGTAGTATCCCTATAATCCACATTCGGTTTTAAATCTGATAAATCTATTTGAGCAGCATATTTTCTGGATTTCTTAAAAATAGAATACCAATTGCCCAAATCTGTACTCAGCGTTAATCCGGGTTCTCCAGAACCACCAATAGCCAATGAAGAAAGGTCTGATGGAGAATGCTTGGGGTCTATTCGAAAATTTGGATTATTGGTTAAATGCCAATAAATTCCATGATAATTTTTAAATTGATAATCGTTATAAAAATTCTCAAATGTATTATATTGTCTGGCAAGTTTTATTAAAGGAATTAAACGCTTTGTTCTGGATAAATTTTGAATAGATTCTTCCAAAACATCATGAACCGACCAAAGAATTTTATCACCTTTATCACCACCATCCCATTCCACTTTCTCAAAACCAAGTTGTATTGCTAATTCAATTAATCTAACTTTCTGTTTATCATTTGGTTGATAAAATTCATTATGAACATTAAGGTCAGTACCATAATAAAATATTCTTTGCCATCCTCTTTTCCACAATATAACAACATTATCATCTTTCGGGTCACCACCAACATGTTTTAAAGCATCCAAACCATGTTCGCGTTTTACAGGAATAAAAGTTCCATCAGGTTTTTGCCAAGAATATGCAAGTTTTTTAAGTTGCTCTTTACTTTCTATTTCTTTCAATATATTGACTAATTTAATCACATTTAATAAATATATGAATAAACTTGAAAATTGGTGCATCCGCTCGGACTCGAACCGAGACCGCTAGCTTAAAAGGCTAGCAGTCTATCCAGTTGACTTACGGATGCAAACAAGATACCATCTTTTTAGTCTGCTTGATTAGCGGATTGTATTAGAATTGCTGTTGGTATCTTAAATTGGTCAGGTGGAAGAGGTTCGAACTCTTTCCGACAGATTCACAGTCTGTGATGCTATTCGAATACACCACGCACCTGATAAAGTAACACGGTCAAGTTTACTAGCGAACCGTTGCCCACTTTTTGCTTACTTTCTTTCGATTTCATGGGACTCATGGGCCGTCTGACGTTATCGCTTCATTCCGTTTTTACGGAAACATATTACTTTATAAATTTGGCAGGCAGGGTTGGATTCGAACCAACGTAACTTAGAGTTTTGTTGTTAGAGTATGTAACTAAAAATAAACCAACAACGCCATTAACTCATGACATGAAACCGCTCTGTTACCTGCCCATAAAAATTGGCTCCAGAGGTAGGCATCGAACCTACAACCTTGCGGTTAACAGCCGCACGCATCTACCGATTGAGCTACTCTGGAATTAAATCATGATACAATAACCTCTGAAAATTCACATTCATCTTTCAAAGTCTTTTTAGCAATCCCTTTCGGGAATTCCTTTCGGAATGTGGTCATCTAAAAAGAGTCAATCACCAAGAATGTTTATTAGGCAATTGATATCATATTATTGTATCTTAAATTAACTTGGCTTTTTTAAGCCTTTTTGTTTGCTGTTTGCTTAAATCATTCAATGTTTTCAGTAAATGTTCTTTTAGAACATCAGAGCATTTACAACCATTGACCTCTACAGCAATTTTTTTCTCAATTAACTTCTGTGCTAATGATAGTTTTTCTCCCGGTTCTGGAATATCAGTGAAGTAAAATTCAATTCCAGCTTTAACTAATTTTCGACCAGATTCACCAAGGATACCGGTCAGAAATATAGCTTCCGGGTCTATGACTTTACACCGCACAGCTTTAGGAACATATGCCATTGAGGCAAGTAATTCCGGGACCACCATGAATTGTAATTTTACTTTTTTCATATACTGTTGTTATTTTTTGTTTAATTGAGCTTCCAATTCAGCTAATCTTTGAGAGATTCTGAGTCTTTGCTCTGATGTTAATTCTTTTACCGTCAATCGTTTCTTACAACGATTCAAACGATTTTTCAATTTACCAAGTTTGTGTGACTCATTCATTTTGTTTTCCTTTTGTTAATTCTTCTTTAAAAAGTTGTTCTTCCCAAGCTGATAATTCACCATTAGATTGTAATTTTTTCCAATTAATTTCTTTTTCTCCCTTAGCAAGAGTTTCAAGAATATGTTTCTTTATTCTCAAAGACTTTTCATAAATTCTAATTTCATCTTTGGAGAGGTAATCTTGTACTTTAGTCTTACATAAGTCAAATTCAGTAATATCATCATGACACTTTTCACAACTATGACCATTACAGGAACTACCACCACAATTAGGGTCCAGACAAATAATAATTGCTGTATCACAAAGATCACACCACTCAACAAAATATTTGTCTTTCCACTTTTTACCACCAAAAACTTCTTTTAACAATCTGTCTTCATTCATAATTTTTCTTAAATGGTGCTCAGAGCCGGAGTTGAACCGACACAATCCGCTCATCAAGCGAAGGGACTACCATTATCGTACCTGAGCATAATGAGATTTATGTGATAGTTCTGTGATTTTACTTTCGTAAAGGCTCCCGCTAAGACTCCTTACCCTTGTTTCTCATGTGTTCAACCAAATTTTATTTGGCCGGCCTAGTCTGTCTATATCACGAGCACGGTTTTACTCTTTTCAATCTCATAAAAATTAAATCCCGTAGCCAAGCGAACACCCGAAAGGGTGACCAGTGAGACTGTAGATTATTAAGAAAAAGATTGGAATCAATTTCTTTACCTACCGTCATGGGCATTGCACCCACCTACGGGAAATCTTTCCTTTATTATAACACAATCCTTTGGATTGTCAATTTTAAATTGGTACGAGTGACAGGAATCGAACCTGTATATTTGGTTCCACAAACCAACGTTCTACCATTAAACTATACTCGCATTATGAAATTATTTATTTAAATGATTTTTAATATACCACGTTTCTAAATCATTAAGTAATTCTTGAATCGTGGAATAATATCCCCCTTTAGATGGGGGAAGTTTTAATCTAAATGCTCCAGTATGGCGATTTACAACCCACTTTCCAGCATATTTTGGATTCCAATCTGCAGCCATTTGAACAGCATTGGCAAACCATTCATTTCCTAAAAATATCTTACCTGCGCCCTTTACTATATCAGGTTCTCCAAATTTTACCCAAAAATGTTCGGTTTTAGCATTTTTATCTTGACCTGATAAAACTTCATTAACAATTTTTTTATTTGATATTTTTTTATCAATTACTGAGACTAATTTTGGAAAAGAATCGTAACCATCATCAGTAGTAAAATGACCAGCATCATCAACTGTAATAATTGTTGACCCAAAGAGTTTTTCAAATTTTTCTTTAGTTTTTTGATATGGAACATCAGTGTCGTCATTACTTAGAAAAACAATAGAAAATCCTATATTATTTTTAACTTTCTCTATGTCTATTGGTGTCTCAATCCATTGTTTAGCAATCTTTTTTTCTTCATCACCCAAATTCTTAAGGTCAAAAAAACCAGCAACAAAAACAACACCACCAACTTTTGTATCAATAGTTTCTAAATATCTCATTATAGTTTGGCATCCTATACTATGTCCTATGAAATAAGTATTTTTATTGGGTTCGCCTACAATATTTGATAGAAAAGGTATCCAATCTTTTATGGTTGGATTATCAGAGTGAGGCATAGTTGGACAAATAACATTATATCCTAACTTTTTAAGTGATGATTTAGTATAGGGTATCCAATTATCTTCAGGAGACCCCGACCATCCGTGGACTATAATTATTGTTTTATCATTTTTATCTTCTTTGGATAAAACCTCTTTAACAATTTCCTTGATTAGCCATTTCAATTGAGATTTCTTCATATAAATAAATATGAAATAGATTTTAATAAAATTGGTAGCCCTACTCAGAGTCGAACTGAGTTCCCCGACTTGAGAAGCCAGAATCCTTTCCTATTAGACGATAGGGCCAAATTGGTCAGGCTGGCGAGATTTGAACTCACGACCTCTTGCACCCCAAGCAAGCGCTCTACCAAGCTGAGCCACAGCCTGAAAAATTGGCAGCGCCGAAGGGAGTCGAACCCTCATCGTACTCGCTGAAAACGAGTTGTTCTAAGCCAATTAAACTACAGCGCCATTAAAATGTAATATAAAAGTTAAAATAATTTATTCTACTACCCTCAAATCAATTGGAGGAAGAAGTAAATTTACGGAATTTGTTACAATAAATCCACATTGCGATTCAAAATAGAATAAAGATTCTGAACCATCATCATATACCATATCATAAGCATAATAAAATTGTTGACCTAATTGTAATCCATATACTGGAATATTAATAGCATTTCCTATGGCTTCAATCTGGCAGTTGTATGCATCAAATGCCACCCCCGGATAATTGGTGGAAGGACCAACCGGCCATAAAAATTGATTTGTATAAGTCTTTAATTGAGAACCATAATACAGATGAACATAAGAAATGTGCGGGATGCCGAATCCATTAGGCTGACTAAGGTAGATATTTACCATAGCTGCACCAACTTGACTAGATTCATTAATAGAAGTAGTTGGAATACCTGTTGACATGGATAACGTTAAAAAAAATATACAACAGAACATTAAAATCTTTTTCATAAATTATCTACCAATAATTATGAACCATCATTCAATTTTGTCAACAATATTATGATGTTAGTATCTAAATTAAAATAATTTATTCTACTACCCTCAAATCAATTGGAGGAAGAAGTAAATCTGCGGAATTTGTTACAGTAAATCCGCATTGTGATTCAAAAATAGGTAAAGATTCTGAACCATCAGAATACACAAAATTATATTTGCAATAAAATTGTTGGCCTAATTGTAATCCATATACTGGAACCTTAATGGCATTTCCTATAGACATAATCCGACAGTTTTCCGCATCAAATGCCACTGCAAGATTAGTGGATGAGCCAACCGGCCATAAAAATTGATTTGTATATGTTTGAAATTGCGGTCCATAATACACATGGACATAGGAGATATATGGGACACCAACTCCATTAGGTAAGTTGAAATAAATACTCACCATAGCCGAATAAGACATGAATAACATCAAAAAAAACACATAACAGGAAATTAAAATCTTTTTCATAAACTATCCATCAATAATTATAAACAATCATTCAGTTTTTGTCAACAATATTATAATGTTAGTGTCTAAATTAATTTTAGAGGGTCTTACCACGGCGGATGCCGTTCAGACTGTTCAGACGTTGTTGCGTCCCGCTTAATGATTACAAATCATTTCAGTCCCTCTAAATTGGTGGATAATATGGGAATCAAACCCATACAGGCTAACCTGTTTGTTATCAGCATTCACTGAACTTGTCATTTAATATTAAAAGAAAATGACGGGCCAACCTTCACTGTATCAATCTTACCCAAAATTGTCATTTATAAAGTCTTCTATTTCTTTATCAGAAATATTAAGGCGTTTTGCTTTTCCTTTTTGATAAGAAACTAATGCTTCCTTACAAAACCGTGTCATTTGTGGTACCCACCACTTAGCTATTGATTTTGCTTCTTTCCAAGCACTCTTTTCATAAATCCATCCAATCGGAGTAAGTTGAGTATTAAAAGGCGGGTCAAAATATGCTTTACTATTATCATCACCATTTAATCTATGACTAGATTCATGTAGAAAAATAGAATACTCTCTATAATTTAAAATATTAGGGCAAATAATATTGTGATAATTAACAATTGGGACCACAACACAATTACCATTATAATTTGATGATAAATTCCAATCAGTTATCCATTTCACCGTCCCAAGAGATGGCTTTAATTCTAATCCATGTTTCTTAATCAATTCTAAAGCATGTCTCTGATATTTATTGAATTTAATAAATTGTTTTAATTGAATGACAGTTTGGGCACAGCCATTCCAAATTTTCTGGAATATTATTCCATCTACAATCATCTTTATGATTGATTTCAAGTTTAAGTTTCTTTCCATACCATTCACCACCATTTTTACAGTCAACACATTGTATAGGAATATTTTTTTCTTCACAATATTCTTTATATGCTCTTCTGAATTTATTTGACCTTTCTCTATCGTTAGTTTTTCTAAAAATTAGAATTTCAGACCAGTGTTTTCTTTTGGCCTTACCAGTTCCTCTTGGACCTGCATGCGCTGCTTTTCCTAGAAAATGACTTGTATTAAAATTTAACTTTTTTACTCTTGATTGGTAATGTTGATATGCTGCCCCACCTATAGGAGCACCACATGCTCTAATTACGTCACTCCAAGAAATAGAATTTTTAACTATTTCTGACAATTCTTCGTTTGTAGTAATTTCTCTCATATTAAATAAATATGATGAAATTAGTAAAGCGCTTAATTTTATTTTAGCGCTCTACTATTAAAATGGTCCCCGTACCCGGATTCGAACCGAGCTCATTCGGTCTTCAGCCGAAGGCAATCACCAGATTTGCTAAACGGGGAAAGCTAGATGCCAGACGCCTTTCGGCGTTTTGATGGGTTTGAACCATCTTGTCATTGCTTTATAGTGCATTGATTTTACCTTTTGGGTGTTGCTGTGGGCATCTAAAAATTTTCTAGTCCCAACTGATACACATACCAAGTGTATAGTTGCTTCACAAGTGTTGTGGTTATTTCAGCCATACGGCTCAAGTAAGAGCTACTTACTCTCAACACCGCAATAGGATTTTACCTATAATGAGGGATAGATTGGTAGCCAGCCCTCAAACGAGTCTGTCTCGGTGCGCCACCTTTCCGAAACCGGGGCTCGCTGACTTTGCTTTACCCTTCCTGTGTCACAAGACCGCCCAAGGCGTCTGATAGCGTGCGTTGTAACATCTACGATACATTCCGCCACAGAAGGAACTAGAAATTGGCGCCAGAGATCGGATTTGAACCAATATTTCCTAATGGTTTGCTGTAAATATCTGAAAGAAACTAGATATATTACTCTGGCATAAATTGGTCAGAGTGGTGAGATTCGAACTCACAGGGTCATAAAGACGCCTCGTTCCAAGCGAGGGTGGCTTCCAAGTTACCTTCCTACACTCTGACAAAAATTGGAGGGAAGTGTTGGACTCGAACCAACGAATAAGAATTTTGCAGATTCCTGCCTTTCCTCTTGGCTAACTCCCCGTTAAAATTGGCGGTCATAAGGAGAATCGAACTCCTGCCCGTTGTTTGACAAACAACCACTGCTACCACTACAACATACGACCACGAATACTGTAGAAAGCCGCCCATTCATTTTACTGATGGTCTGAGCAGAGGTTATCTCCTAGACATACCTACAATAGAGGTATTTACTTTCCTACTAGCGCTTAAATTACGAGATACTTATTTTTCATTTAGCATATGAATTTTTTTAGTTGCTGTTCGTATCTCAAATTATTTTATTGTCTTATTGTTTTTTCTCTCCAATACCAATCAAGTCCAACAAGACTTGTGTGAAATCCATGCTGTAACATTTCTTGTCTTGCATCTTGCTTTGACCAACCATCCACAAGATAACGATATTCAGCAACAACCAAACCAGTCCTATCTTGTCCCCCTTGACGGTCTAATGTTTTATCTATTCCTGATTTTGTTCTTAAATCACTACCACAATGAATAAATGTTTTATCCGTAATTGATGCTAAAATAGAATTTATTTTTTGACTTGATGGACCCATCATTTGTTCCTCAAATGAAATTGGAAAATAATTAACCTTCATTCCCAATGATATAGCATATTCATCAGAACCTTCTTTTTCGGTATTAAGTTTTACAACGTTAGTCACACCAAGAACATTATGTAAATATCGCCATCCTACTTCGGTTGGTTGACTTCCTCGGTAAATATTATTGGTCACTCTGTCAAAATTGGGTATTGCTCCAGTATCCATAATCTCAATCATATCACTATCACTCAAAATATTATTTGAATAACATATCACTACATTAGTTGAAGGTACTACATTTGAGGGTATTACTACATTGTTTGAAACCACAATATATGTTGAATTTGATGATGGATTTATTATTACTTTATGGCTTCTACTACTACCAATAATAAATGATGTAGAAATTCCTATCAAGAATAGTAAAACTATACCTGATATCATCGTTGTATTTTTAATTTTTCTTTTCATATAATATAAATATAAAAAGTTGGTAAATACATTGTATCAATCTTACCCAAAATTGGCTGGAGCAGAAGGAATTGAACCCTCATCATTCGGGTAACAACCGAAGGACCTACCATTGATCGACACTCCAATTAAAATTTTGGTGGTAGGGGTGAGATTTGAACTCACAATGTTTACCAACAAGGGTATAAGTTTTACAGACTTACGCCATCAACCGTTCGGACCACCCTACCATATATCATACTTGGGACTCTTACCCCTTTCTTTAATCATATCAACGCATAACATTTATTGATAGAGTTTTCTTTGTTAACAAAATTGGTGGGTTCGCTGAGACTTGAACTCAGTTCCAGCACTTTAAGAGAGTGAGCTTCACCATCAAAGTTTCGAACCCAAAAATTGGTCGTCACGGAGAATCTCGAAATCCCACTCTATCGCTTATCGAGCGATTGCTTTGCCTTTAAGCTACGTGACGGTAAAAAATTGTTACCTATCGGATTAATTACTTCCAATAGGATTAGTGGTTTGTGATTAAACCATCACTGATTTATATCATAGGACTTCTCCTAGAAGAATGGTGCTCCGGGTGGGATTCGAACCCACTGTCATCAGATTAAAAGTCTGATGCTTATCCAGACTTAAGCTTCCGAAGCATTAACTATTAAAATTGGCAGGCGCCGTAGGAATCGAACCCACACCAATTCTTTTGGAGAGAATCAGGCTACCATTACACCAGACGCCTAAAAATTAAAACCATTCCATTCGCCATATTATCTCTGCATCTATCTCAGAGACCGGGTTCTGATTTTACTCATAACACCCCATGACCGATAAGTGATTTTTTCTAGCTTTTCAACTATTTGACACCGATTTACGGAGGCTCACTGTTTGAGTTCTAAGCCTATTCAAAAATTTTATATCCAACTATCACCAATTTCCGTTTTCTATACCTTTTTTCCATCTTTAAGATTTAATGTTATTCCACTATCACTTTCCATTATGGTTTCATCTTCCCATGCCCATCCCTGCAATCCAAAGTTATCTGTTTTAAAAATTCTTTTTTTACCATTTATTTTAACTATTATACCTACCAATTCAATCAAATCGTTTTTCATAACACCATTTTATACCGACACCTTTTGTGTCTTTTTCACATATTTTTCCATTTTCTCCAATTCTTTTAACAAGTCTTGCATTTCTTTGGAATTCAAATGTTCTTCCAACTCTTTTGTAAGAGCTCGTTTTTGTAATTTCTCTTTTTTCTTTTCTTCCAATGTTTTCATAAACTAAAACCGACAACTTCTTTCAATCTTTTTTAATATCTCTGTTTCATCAATATTTTCTTTTAATAACCCCATTTCATTCAAGATTTTTAATAAATCCATTAGTAACTTTTTCTTTTTGACATATTTAGGCATTTTATTTTGTAAATTATAAAGGTGTGTAACCCATTCTAAATTTTCTACTCTATTATCAGACCTATTATAATTTTTATGATGAACTATTTTTTTGTTATCATCCGATTTCTCGATAAACGTTTCTGCTACTAACCTATTAATCCTACATCTTGTTCTAACTCCATTTTTCCACAATGATATTCCTGAATATCCATTTTTATGTTTACAAACTTTCAATAATTTGCAAACCAAATATTTTCCAGATGGCGATTTTACACGCTTGACATTACCCAACGATGAAATTTGAAATGTTCCATCATATCCCTTTATGTCTTTCCATACTTCATTGCTCATATTTTAACAATAAAAAACCGCCGTTTTATTTAGCGGCGGTTTTCAAAGTATCTTTTTTGTTAGCTTGAGCTTATCCGCCGCTCCTTTCATTAATGCTATCAAATTGATGATTATATGATTCATACCACACGGGCTTTACAGAAAGGACACATTGTCCTTTAATTGCCAATGGGCAAATCTCTTTTTTCGATGTTGATACTGTTCTCATCATGTTATAAGTATATCAGACTTTTAAAAACTGTCAAGCGTTCATCGATTTTTCTTTATTTTGTTGATTTTACAAGGGTTTTATCCGCCAGCAATAGCTGGAATTATGCTAATTTCATCCCCATTATTAATCTTCGTGTTTATTGAATTTAGAAACCGTATATCCTCACCATTCACATACACATTGATAAACCTGTTAAATTCTCCTTTTTCATTGATTAAACGCTCTTTTGCCTGTGGATATAAGGATGAAAGCTGTTCAATCAAATCAGATATGCTTGTCAATTCCAATGTTAAAACTTTTTGTCCACCAACAACTTTCTTCAATTGTTCAGGTATTAATATGTTATTCATCTGACCTAAAAGCTTCTTCCATTAAATTTTCTTCATGCACCCTAAATAATTCCTTCTCATACTTATCTTCTATATTTTCAGGCAATTTTTTCTTTTTATCAAAATTATCATATATTCTTTCGGGCATTTTAGCAACAGCATTTTTTCTTTTCTTATGAATTACTTGTTTACAAAGCAATTCATAAAAATATATATCATCTTTATTTAACATAGATATTTTATCCTTCCATATCTCCTTCATCATCATATTCTATAATCATAGGTTCTTCATTCAACCTTCTAACTATATCCTCAGCAATTTGTTTAAATAAAAGCTCTTCCTCATATTTATCTTCTATAGAAGAAGGTTCTGGTGGCAATTCAGATACCGATTGAAGGTCTAATAATTCTTCGATTTTTAAATCGTCATTTTCTATAGCATTGTCAGTTTCGAAAATAGGATATCCATCAGGATATTGTTTTACTATCATCTCACACAATTTTTCATCATCTTGTTTGATTATATCATTCATATGAATTTTTTAACAAATTTATCACAGAACTATCATCGATAATTAATAAAATACATTTTCCACAAAGCTCTCTAGGATTTTTACTGTCATTTAAAAAATCCCTAGCTAAAACAAACCCCATACATTCTTTAATGATTTTACCGCACTTAAAACAATGATGTTCATTCATGTTTTTATAAATACAACTATAATTATACACCATTAAGAAGATATGTCAACATTTTTTAAAAATGATGTATCAAACACTTCTGGAATTCCAAAGTAAAATCTATGATATATATTTTTTAAATTTTTATACCATTCCGATTTTGAAATAAATATGATATATGAAAAAACCTTACCATATGGAAGCCCGTTTGTATTCTTATCCCAATACTTCTTAAAGTCATCACACAAATTATCCTCAATTCCAACTACTGGCACACATCTGTTGGCTCCCGGACCACTATTTCTATTTACATCATAATCACAAAATCCAAAATAATCCGTTGAATTGGAACTGGGATTACCCGGAAAATAAAAAGAAGGGCATGGATTACTATTCAATATGTAAACGAAAGAAGACTTTTTCAAAAATTCATGTCTAAAATAAAATCTTTTTTCATTTCTATGTTGAATTGGTTTATAATTTTCTAAATCTTCAAATAAATGATAATCGAATCCGTTTAATTTTTTTATTTCATGTATATATTCAATCAATTTTTTTATTTTGTTTGCGCTACCCCTTTTTACACTTCTAATATGTTGATTTCCATCAAATGTGAGCAAATCTTTCAATGTTTCGCAAGTAATAACTGTATCTGGATGAAATATTTTGATCAGTCTATTTTTAAATTGTATTTTTGATTCATCTGAAATAGACAAAAATAGACTTTCACATGGTACCGACCCCAAATATGTTTTCTTGAATATATTTTGAAAAGTTATATACTGTGTATTATTACCATAAAACTCATCAACCAATTTGATTTCTCCATTATATTTAAATGAATTATTATTAGAACGGTTATTGTCAATTTCCATTGATACGAAAACAAGTTTTTGATTCACATCTGGAAATTTATTTATATCCCAAACCTGTAATAACTTGACATATTTTTTCAAAAATAATATAAAAGATTCACACCTTGTAGAATTATTCTGAAATATGGATTTTGGCAAAATATAATGAATAAATCCTTTAACCCTATGTGTAAGAATTAAATGAATCGTGTTTATTAGAAAAAACACAGATTCTTCTTTTATACCTTTGATAGAATATATTTCCATCAATTGTTGAATGCGTGAGCGATGTGTTTTTAGAGAGGCGGCAGGACTTCTAAACGGGGGATTTCCAATAAACGTAACATCTCTTGGTGTGGAAAAATCATACTCATAATCATAATCATAAAAATTTTTTACTAAAATTGTTTCTTTACCTGTATATTGTTTTGCTAATTCTGCGTCTAATTCTATCCCTATAATTTGATGATTATCAGACGTTGCACATCTTATAGCATTTAAAAATGCACCATTTCCACAACTAGGTTCTATTATTAAGTTGGTATTTATTTGAATTTTGTCCAAACAAAAATTTACTAAATTGGGTGGTGTTAAGAATTGTCCTAATCTTTTCTTTTTAGAAGATATGTCTTTATCAACTACATTCATTGTAAATAATCTCCCAAATTTCTAAGAGAGATATTATTATTATGAATTAATTCGAACATAATAAATTTTTCTGGCTTAGCGTGAATATTTCTTAACAAAAGGTGTCCTTCCTTCGGATTCCTATGTTGCGGCACAAGATTTATCCTATCACTAACTTCACCAATGGTATGTGCAATATTCTCAGATGGAATAACATACACTCTGACTTTGTCCAAGAAAAATACAAACCCTATAAAAATATCAAATTCCGATGGGTTCGTTTGCTGAAATGACGTATTACTTAAAGATTGACATTTACCATTTTTATCAAGTCCATGACTAAAATCATCATCTATTGACCTCAATGCACGACTATTGAATGTGTTCTTTGTAGGAGAGCTTATTACACAATTCGTTGGTCTTACCTTTTTTGATGATGCTCGAATAACTTTAATTTCAAGTTTGTTATCATCACACTTCTTGTCATAATGTGGATTTTCGCCACACACAATACCTTCAAAAACTTTTTCTACATATTCATTGGCAACCCAATGTCCAAATTCTACACCATTTGGATTCTCAAAATATTTTTCTCCATTAATTTCATCTGGTATAATTTCGTCTGATATAGTTATTAAATCGCTTATTTCAGCAACTGTATTTTTAAGTTCATCGTCAAACATTGTAACTATTGTTTCATTCATATTCTTGTTTTGTGTTTATAATTCAATTATTATGGAGGCATGTCAGGGAATCGAACCCTGTTCTTTCGTTTTGCAGACGAACGTATGAGCCATTCTACCACCACGCCATTAAGATTCAGACTGGATTAGAGCCAGCGTTTGTCATTTGACTGTTCTACCACTAAACTACTGAATCTCTAAATATAATATATCATAAAAACAAGAAATGGCAACAAATAATTTACTGTATATATTCTTTACTACAAACTAAAACATCACCGACAATAGTATCATTACCATACAATTGCGTTGCTCTTAAATTCACAGGCAATCTTTTTAATTTACCTTCTTCATTAAGTATCATTAATCTACCATCTCTAAGATAAACAATTTCAATTGGCCCACCATTTGTGAATTCATATAATTCTTCCAAAGAAAAATCTTTTCCGTTTTTGGGTTTTACTGAAATTACTTTACCATCAGAATGTATCCATATTGGACCGATGATTTGGCCAGCAAAAGAAATTTCATTTATTAATGATTTAAGACGGATATTTGCCATAATAGAATAAATATATTCATCTTAATCATAAGATGGAGCCTGTTGTCAGAATCGAACTGACGCCTTTGCTTTACGAAAGCATCGTGCTGCCATTATCACCAAACAGGCAAATCGTGGTGCGTATCAAGGTCATTCCCCATCTCCACACCCAAATGGGATTGAAACGAATCCCAAACCAAAATTGGAGCCTCAGGATGGAGTCGAACCATCTCTTCGTCTTTACCAAAGACGTATGCTGCCGTTATCATTACAGAGGCATTATGGAAGGATTTATTTTCCTTAACCTTCCATTTAACGGGCTATGGAAATAAGTCCCGTAAATTGGTACACCCGGCAGGAATCGAACCTGCTGTTCTCTACGTTCGAAGCGTAGAATGATTCCATTATCACCACGGGTGCATTTCAAAAATCATCGCTAAATTGTTGTTCTTCTTGTCGTTTTTCTTCTGCTAAACGTTCTTGCTCTTCTGCCCATTGACGATAATAACCATCTTTACCGTAATCCATATCACCGTAACACATGGAACAAACTTTTTGTCCATCAGGAATTGGACTTCCACAATTTGTGCAATATTTCATAAAATCTGGTACTCCACCGGGGAGTCGAACCCCGACTTTCGCTTCCGTAGAGCGACGTGATATCCATTTCACTAGCAGAGCATTTGGTGGCAATAAGCGGGGTCGAACCACTATCAAGACCTTATGAGAGTCCTGTCTTACCGTTAGACGATACTGCCATTAATACTAAATAACTATATCAGAAAAAATAAAAATGTCAAGCGTAACTACAAATTATTGCCCACTAAGAAGATAAAGGCTTCCGGTTGAACCTTTTGACCCCGAATAAGATGCCACAAAATATCTTCTCCTACTTGAACCTGTTATTCTCATTAAACTTGAACTTACCGATGATGTTGAAACAAACGAAAATTCTCCAACAAAATTTAAACCATCAATTGAAGAAGACACATAAATACTACCCGTACCACCTACTGATGCTGTTACAAACGCTTGAAATGTATGATTATTATAATCAGATACATCTACTGACGATGTTGTAGTCGTTGTAGTTCCATAATAAAGAAAAGAACCAACCGAACTTGTTACGGGATAAGAAAATGATATAAAAAATGGATTGATAAGCGTAGTTATAAATCCAAATCCTTGCTGTTGTATAACCGCACCATTAAGAGTACCATATGGAATTGGCGGATAATCAGCAATGTCAGTACTTCCTACGTTTTGTATTGGATTAGGTATATTAATTGGCATATGTTTCGCATAATAAATATATGCCAATCACAAAAGAATATCAGATTTTATTTAGATAATTGTCGACTCTTTAATTGTCTCTCATAAGCACAATCTTCACAAAGAAATTTAGTTTCTCCGGGAACACAAAAAAACATTCTGTTTTCCTTACAATCTTCACAAGTCAATTGAGACAATTCATATTCAAACTGATTTACCTTAGCAAAAGGTCTTAACATTTCAACCAATTGTGGAGAATATTCTACTAATACTGTTGCATAATTAGTTCCAATATATGCAGTTTTACCAAACTCCTTTGCCATTCTATCTTGAAAGGTTCGAAATTTATCAAATTCTCTTTGTGTGAATGTAACTTTCATAATATGGTAATATTACCATAGAAATATAAAAAGTCAAGCCTTAAAATTTGGATGAATAGATTGAATGAGTTTTATTTTCTCTTTACGACCCATTCTTTTTATTTGAGATTCTTTTTGAGCAGCTTTTGCCCGTGTATCAAATTCTTCAACATATACCAGCTTCACAGGTCTGCGAGTTCTAGTGTATCTTGTTTTACTACTACCATCATTATGTTCTTGTATTCTTCTCTCTAAATCTAACGTCCAACCTGTATAAAATGTACTATCATTACATTGAACAATATATGTGTATGATTTTTCCATGTTTAATATAATTCTGTATAATCTAACTTCATAGTTTTAGGATTTATTTTAACTATTGTTATTGAATTATCTTCTGGAAATTGAGACTTCAATCTTCCAAACCATTCATATGCCTCATTTTCCGTTAAAATTTCTGCATTTTTCAGTATAGGTGTCAACTTTGGAATATTTTTGGAACGTTTATCTTCTAAATATACTTTTACATTACCAAGAGGCTTTCCGTTTTCTATGCTAAGTAATCTACTTTTTCTTTCTACTACATATTTCATATTAATGATATTTATTTTTATCTCTAAACTTACCACGTTCAGATTTAAACAAAACTGTCGGTGGTTGTTTCAATCTCCATTTTAAAAATCTTTGAAATTGTTCTGTTTGAAGAATGGATTCTATTGTGTTATATACATCACGGAGTTCATTATGAGTCCAAGTTTTATGAATAAATGATTCACATGTCTCGCAGGTAAGAACAATAGTATCACCACCTTTACTTTTTGGAATTACATGATGACCACGGGTTAAAGATGGTAATCCACAAAATTCACATTTGTTCATTTCTGCTGCCATAATTGGCAAATAATACAATAACTAATTAGAAAAGTCAAGAATGAATTCCGGCAAGAGTTTTAAATCTTTCGGTAACTTGTTGATTTTCTTGTTGTAAGGACAGAATATATTGCTGATATTGTTCTTGAGTAAAAATTCCTTTGGAATAGATGTCAACCAATTCAGGATGTTTTTCCAAATCAGGAGCAAGATTATTATTCATTTTTGCAGAATTAAATTTAATTCTAATCTCTTCATTATTATAACCATATTCTTTCATCATTTTTATATAATGACGAGGACAAAATCCGTGAGAAAATGTAACTTTCCCTTCTATACCATGTTGTCTCATAACATGTCTCATAGCAGCACCAACTTCATGAAATTCTACTTCACAATAACTACAAATTTTTACCAATACTTTTTTCTTATCTTCCATATCTACTATAAATATCAACCAAATTTGCGTATAAAGTATTTATCCTTTTGTTCTTGTGATATGCCTGTAAAAGAGTTTATGAAATCAACAAATCTCAATCCGTGTTCTTCCATACATCTTTTCTTTATTTTAAGCAATGATAATTTAAATATTCTATCATTTTTAATACTATCTATAGTAGATTGTAAAGGATAATACCAACCCCAATTATTAGACCACCAATCACACATTTCTTCAACAATCATGCGAATAGTAAGTTCATAATTTATTTGACCATTTAGCAACGGTTCAATTTTTTTAAGTTGTTCGGATGTAAGATTTTTTTTACCGTAAGATTGGTAATCTCTGAATATTTTTTCAACTTCTTCGGTTGACTGAAAATCAGGATACCATCGTCTATCAATAAAGCCTATATAATGCTTTATTATTCTACGATGTCTGATTTGCTGGCGTTTAGCATTGTCATATTCACTTACTCCAAATTGGTGCTACTCACAGGATTCGAACCTGTAAAAAATCAAAGTTCTGAGCTTTGAATGTCTGCCAATTGCATCAGAATAGCAAAACACCGGTTATTTGACACCGGCAAACTAGGGCTGAGTAGCTTAAAGAAAATTTCTTATCGCATCCGACGCCTCCACCAGTTAGTTTTAATAAACTAACAAAATTGGTGGAGCCTACGGGATTCGAACCCGTCACCTGCTGAGTGCAAATCAGCCGCTCTCCCAAAATGAGCTAAGACCCCATAAAAATTGGTGCTGGTAAAAGGAATCGAACCTTCACGGATTACTCCA
>Ga0187873_1000115_pt1 | contig 91719 bp, 100 predicted proteins | sample June2016WEW_16_1_2_FD_133012 | JGI IMG/M metagenome (GOLD analysis project Ga0187873, IMG submission 133012) | Peatland microbial communities from SPRUCE experiment site at the Marcell Experimental Forest, Minnesota, USA - June2016WEW_16_100 | ecosystem: Environmental > Terrestrial > Soil >...
ATTTTGCCATTAGAATTTCCTTCCTCAGTACCTGATACTGAAAGTCAGGAAATTTCTTAGGAATTATTTTAGGAAGGCCCTATCCCATTGATTCTAAAGGTATGGCGGAGAGGGTGGGATTCGCGCCCACGCGTTCTTGCTAGGCTTTTGTTTTCCAGACGATAGGGATAACCCTCATCAATTCACCGCCGTATCAATTTTCACAGCGGCCACACCGTCAACACCGGCAACTCCGTTTCGCTTCCTTGCGGCCCGTCTTGGTATTGATGGTATCGACGAAAATAATCGTACCATACAGCGCGTTCGCGCAGCGATGTGCTTATGACTTCTCTCCCATTAAGCGCAGCCAGAGAAGCTTCGCTTTGAGAGTCACTTTGAGAATCCAGGGCAGGTCAACATTCTTCAGGCGCAGATTATCGAGGTTATCCGGCAACTTATCTTCGAACCGCTCCTCGGAAAGGCCCCTCAGAAACTGGTACTCTTCTCGGCACCTCTCACAATGCAGGAGGTGCACTCCGAGTTTCCGGGAAGTCTCATTGTCGAGCGTGCCTTCCTCAAGGGCGACGATGCTCTCGGCGTCCGGACAGGGCTCTGACGGCGGTGCAAAGCGTATGGGCTTGTTCCGCGCGAGTTCGGTGGTCTTGCGGATGAAGGTGACCAGTTCGCGGCATGATATACACGTTTTCAGATGTTGTTCGATCCGGCGGCAGTCTTCATTGGGAAGTTCTGCTCCATAGGCATAGCGCGTTAGTTCCTCTTCAAACCCGGCGCATACTTCTGTGGAATGTTCTGTCATTGCTGGCTACCGTTTCCCGAGATCGGCCGTGTCGGGCGCTTCGATCATGACCATCTCTCTTCCGAGCCGGATCATCTCGCTATTATCGTGTTCCAACATACGATAGACAGTGCGCTCCGTACATCTTCGTTTCTTTGCGATCCTTTGGGCATCCAGGCCGTCCCATATTTGCTTTACACAGATGGCGCTGTCGGGATTATCCTCCGCGTGTTTCTCGAGAACTTTCATCAGAAGCTCGCCGTTTGCAAGGGCCTCTAGCCATTTTTCTCCTTCGCTCATGACCCCGATGGAAGCCGGGAGATGCGCCAAAGCTGCGGCCCGAGGCTTCGGATCGTCAAGTACCATGAACTCTTCTTTTTCCTTTCCTTCTCCTTCAGTTCTGTGCAGCGGCACGAACCCCCGATCATCGGAGCCCGCGTCCCTTCCGGACATCTTCCGGTAAACGTCGATCAATACGCACCGCACCATTCGCTTCAGCCACGCGTGGAGACTGTTCGGGTCTTCGAGGGTGCCGATCCCCTTAGTGTATTTCTCCGAGGCCAGCGACACACATTCTTCGTAGAAGGCATCGGGTCCGCAGCTCTTGGGGTATCGACCTGTTCCGAAGACGAGCCCGCGGGTAATAACCTTGATTCTATGCAGACAGTAATCGGCGAGCTGCTCGCGCGCCCATTCGTCGGCAGGATAGCGACGACATAACTCTGCGAGCTCTATGCCGCGCGCATTATATGCGGCAAGCGTAGGGATTGTGGGTGGACTGGTTTTAGCCATCGCGCGCTCCCGGGTATCTCAAGAGGCCTATGGCGGCAGCGATTCTGGCTCTTTGGGCGCTCAAGCTCGGTGACGCCCGTCACGGGCACGCGTGACGGCTCGGTGACTGTGAAAATCTTCGGCTGATGTCTGTGGCCGTTCGGATGTTCTAGAAACATAACCTTTCTGCGTTTCCGTGTCCCTTGCAGAGGGTCGTGATAAGGGTACCTGACACCGTAATCATGTTTTTAAAAAACCGCCGGCGGCATCGGCGGTCTCTACTCGTATCCTGCGGGCATCTTCCCCGTCCTCAACACGTGCCAGAAGGCAGGAAGGCGCTTTCGCCGCCAAATCAGAAAAGCCAGGACAATCGCCCCCGCCAACGCCCACGGCCCGTACGCCTTCCAAGGCACGGCCCATACGACCGCGCTCGCCCGCATCGTAGGCCCGCCAGGGTACGAGGCGGCAAGCGATACGACGTATCTCCCGAACCAAATTCCGCCTCCGACGGACGCGACCACTTTGCGCACCGTGCCCGGAAGCACGTTGCGTTCGGGCAGGGTGCCCGTCGCGACAAGATAGCCGAAAATGTTCCGCACTTCGACGAAAGTCTGCGGGGCCTCATGCACCGTTCCCTCGTTGCGGAACCGCGCCTCAAGCGCGACGGGAGGCGACTCCAAGAAACGAGGCGCGGAGAAACTCTCGAGCGTTAGCTTTTCCTTGGCTTCTCCCAGCACCCGGACCAGGATGATCGTTCCGACCCGCGCCTGCACTGCCGCGCCCCCTCCTGCGGGCTGCTGCGTCGTCGTGACCAGAAGCGCACCCCAGTGGCTCCCCGGGTCGGCGTTTACAGGAATATCGATCGCGAAATCGAGCGATATCTGGACCTTCGGGAACACGACGAGGTCGGGCGTGTCTGGGGTGACCCATGACTTCAGCGAATACGCAGCATCCTCTCCTCCGACGATGGCGTGTCCCTCCTCGTCGTTTTGGGCGACATCGCCGGCCTCGACATGGATCGGCAGCTCCGTATCAGTGCCGTTCCAGAATTTGATCGTCTGCGTAACATGCATTCCGGCCGCCGCCTCGATCTCAATCCGGGTAGGGCTGACCGAGACCGGCAAGGGGGCGGCGGAAGCGAAGCGGCAACAAAAAACGAGTCCCGCCGAAAGGCAGGCGAGACACTGAAGCTTTCTTGTCCAATTCCATGCCACGGGACGAAGTTAAGCAAAGTTCGCGACCGGAATCGCGGCTCCTTATCAATATGTCGGGTAGACCGTGTAGGTTGTCACCGTCGTCGCGCCCTTCCCGGGTATTTCCTGCAATCCCTGCGTCACTTCGACCGACGCGCCTCCGGAACTTGCCGTGTCCGCGAAGAGCCAGTCTCCTGTCGGGGTCGGCCGGGCGGCGCCCGCGGGAGCGCCGTGCGGGCCGCGCTGGATGAAAAGCAGAAGGGCGGCAAGAGCGCCGAAGACAAGGAACGGCAACAATAGCGCGGCCAGCGCCTTCATCTTATTCAGCATTCTCGTTTTTGCAGAGTTGTCCGCAGTCAACAACATAGAGTTGGAGATAAGTCTGATTAGAATGTTCCTAAAAGCGTAAAGATGATAACCGTGGAGTACGTCCCTGCTTGCTGGCTCTGCGGCGCGGACAAGCGGAATTTGATGCGTCCAGTGGAAGCGGCCGGGACGGTGTTCCACATGAGCGTGGTGGGGCCTCCCGCGGGGCGGAAAGTGGCCATGGACGCGAGCCAATCATAGGAATTATTGGTTGAAACCGCATCATATCTTCCTATGGCTGAAACGAACTTGTCTTCAACAAGATTACCCCAGACGTTCGAACGGCAATTGAAGCCGGAACCCTTGTCGCTGCAGCTGCCCGCGAGGCCGAACAATATATTGCCGAAGACCAGCTCGTTCGGGTAGTGTGTCGTCGCGTATCCGCTGTCAGGGTAGGTTCCGGCCAGTCCGACCGCGGTGCTGGTCACGTCGAGGGGATTACCCGGGTCCGCGCCGCTGTATTCAACAGCGGCTATGACCATCGCATCGCTTGGAATCGTATTGTACTTGGTCGTCACCGCGTTCGCGCCCGCGCCCGCAGCCTGGATGTTGTTGGCGTACCATATCTGTATCCTGTGGGATCCGGCGTAGGCGATCGTCGAAGTCGCCGCTTGCCGGTATACGTTGCCGACGGTGTCGGTAACGCTCAAAACATATTGGTTGGAGGAGTATTGGAGCGCGACGACGATGAGGTCTCCCGCCGTCTGCGCCGAAGCGAAAAGCATGGTGGTGGTGGCGGTACTGCCCGATGCGGCACCATTCGTCTCCGTTTCCTGCACGTAGCTTATGGAGCCATAGTTCGACGAGGATAGCGCCGCCTTGCGGAACCTGGTCCCGTTCTGGTAGGCCGGGTGGCAATCGGAGCCGGAAATGTTGGCGCAGGTATGCCCGAAGCCGTAATTCGTCGGCGTCACCCATATGCCGCTCGAGGACTCGTTGCATGTTCCCGAATCGCAGGCGGTGTCGGGGATGGAATACAGGCCATTGGCCGTCTGCATGGCGTTTTTTTCCTGCACCGAAAGCGAATATCCGCCGCCGGCATTAGTCGATACCGAAACGTCCTGGCAGCCCTGGTAGAAGGTGTTGGTGTTTATGGTGCCGAAGGGGATGGACGTGGCGGTGGTCGAAATGGCGTTGACCGTGGCTCCGTCGTCGGCGGTGCAGGCGGCCACTGGGGCAGGCATGTAGGTCGCGACCAGTTGAGCATATTTATTGCCGTTATTTGCGCTGTCGCTGGCTCGGAACGATACGCTTTGTATCGCTGAAACGGCCGTATAGAAAGAGGCGTTCGTGTTGCTGTCGACCAGAAACGCCCTCGTCCACCCATCCGGGCTGCTGGGGGATCCGTCCGCCGCCTCGTTATAAAATCCGGCAAAAAGCTCCGAAGCCTGCGCCGTGGTTCCGGCGGTCAATGTCACCGGGCTTGTCGGCTGGGAATCACCGCCGGCGTTGTTCTTTTGATCAAGCGGGGAAGATAGCCAGCCGTTTGTGGCGCTGAATGCCAGCACATGGATATCGAGCCAATCGCTAGATGAATTGCTCGAGAATGTGACGTTAATGCCCGAGCCGTCCTTTCCCGATGCCACAATCGCATGGTATATGTACGCTTTCCAGAGGCTGTTTCCGGGGTACGCGACATCCTGGGTATAGCTGTTCCCCTTGGTATCCGTGACGCCTGCGCCTTGGGGGAGGTCGCCTACGTCTTGCGACACCATGACCACGATGAGCTGTCCCGCCGTGAACGTGAGGCCGGTGATCGAGCATGTCCCTGCTGATGCGCAATAGGTTGCGCCGCTTCCTCCCGACTGATAGGTGATCGTGGCGGGCCCTGTGGACGGCGCCACCGTCAGCGCCAGGTTCTCGGCCACGGTGGCCTTGGCGGACAGGTAGGGAATGGATATGGACCCGCCGCCAAAATCGTCGATGGTCCAGGTGCCGTTGTTAGACCATTCCCAAGTATCGAATCCGATGTAACCGCCGGCAGCATATTTGGAATCGACATAATTCCCTCCGACTTGTGCCCAAGAGCCTCCGCTGGGTTTCCGGAACACGTTGATGGTATTTCCCACCATGCGAGCGCCGATGGTGTCGCCATTGGCAAGAGCTAAAACGCTAGTCGCGCCAATTTGGATTGTCTGCGGAAAGACGTCTATTCTTTGGACGGTGAGCACATTGGGTCCCGAACCTTGCGGCCCGCTAATCGTAATCATGTAACCAGTAATGGCAGTAGTTCCCGGACTGTTCAATCGCAAAAAAAAGTTTATTGATGCTCCAACCCCCGGATTATTCGCCACGTTGACCACTGTCACATACGCTTCTTGGTCGGGACCATATGATGCCGCATTCCAATATCCTCCATCATTAGTATTCGCGTTCGTCGTCGGCTTCCATTGATTTGAAACCACCCTGCCTGCGGTATTGTCGGCAATGGTGGCCGACCAGTTTGCGGATGGGGGCGGTCCCTGGTTCGAGCGGTTGAAATTGTCCAAGATGCCGGTCGCAGGAAACGCGGCAACTCTCGCGGCGCCGATGGAGACGAGCATGTTGCCCGACCCGCCGAAAGTGCCTCCGACGGAGATGGTATAGGTGCCGGCCGTGGAAGGGTTGGTTATCCAATGCGTCCCAGTCTGCTGGTAGGTGGCGTTCGACCCGATTTTGATGATGATGGGCGTCCCGGTGGCCACATGCACCGCGGTGTCGGAGGGAGGGATGAACGTGACCGATGCAGCCGCCTTGAACGTGGCCATGCCCGCGTTCCAATAGTCGATGCCGGTTATGGTGAAAGTGGCCGAGTACGCGCCAGCAACGGATACGAGCTTGTCTTCAGAAGCGTCATTATCAAGCGCTGCGCGCTGAGTGAATGTCGATCCCGCGCCAAGAATACCAGAGCCGTTCACGACGCCTGCGGCTCCGAAGATCAACTCATAGGCGTAATTGGTGGTGGCGGGGCCGCTGGTAACGGAAGTGCTGTAACCGGTGGCTGAAGCCGTTACGTCCAGCGGCGAGACGGTATCCGCCCCGCTGTATTCGTGTATCTCGATATCATTCGATACCGACGACCCGCCATAGGTAATCGTGACGGTGTTGGGTCCGCCCTTGATGTTTCTGGCGTACCAAATTTGGGTGCGCAACGGATTCGCCCCGCCAGAATTGACGATAGGGCCGACCGCGGTGGCATAGAGATTACCCAGGCTGTCCGCGATGGATGCGGTAATTGTCCCAAAGACTTCCCAGTTGGCTGAGACCACGATGAGATTCCCGGCCGTGTTATTCGAAAGGAACGCGATGGACGTAGCGCCGTTGGCTATGCCAAGAGTCGAAGCGCTCTGCACGAAGCTGATGCTATTTGTGACGGACATTCCCCATGCGGTCGAGGTCTGCTGACAGGCTGGATAATTGAAGTTGAACTGGGAGCTTGTCGCCGCGTCGATGTCGCCGCAGTTGAGGGAGCTGGGCACGGTGAAGTTTGCCGGAAATGCCAGCTTCAGGGTGCTCGAGCCGGAAACAGAGCTGCCGTAAATCGCGTTATTTGTCGTAAACGAAATCGTGTGATTCGACGTGGCTGATGGTTGGGAATTAGAGAGAGTGTCCGAACGGGAACTCACCTGTGCCGCCCGCGCGGCATGAGACGGCGCAAAAACACCCGCTGCAAGTGCGAGGCCGAGGAACAGCAAAACCATCCGGCTACAAGCCGGCCTGCAGTTCTTATCTAATTCATTCGGAAAACTTCGCAACCGAGGGGTAATTAGGAGATAAGCGGCGGGTCAGAGCGAACCCGCATTCTATATAAATAATACCGGCTTTCGGCCGCTTGTCTATGGAATCGCAGGAGAGCGGCTATTCAAAGCCGATTTTCTTGCGTCGAGAAAACGCGGGAGGCTACGACGTTTCGAGGATGTTGCGTATCTTCTCGACGATTTGCCCGAGGTCGTAATTCTGCTTGGCCAAGTATGAGTGCGCGCCCAGGCGGACCGCCAGCTCGATGTTCTCCGAATTCTCGAGATTCGAAAGCACGACGACCGGAATGCGCCTCGTGTCCCCCCGCTGTTTTATCTCGCGCAATACCTTGAATCCTTCCTTCTTGGGAAGAATGAGATCGAGCACCACCAGGCTTGGTTTTGTTTCGAGGACCATCTGGAGTCCGGCCAGGCCGTCGTAGGCGTTCTTCACGACAAAGCCGCGCTCCGCGAGGGCCGCCGTCAATTCCTCCTGTAGGTGCGGCTCATCCTCAATGATGACGATCGTCTTGCGATTCTCCATAGTCGAAATGATTTAGCGAAATGGTAACCGTCGCAGGGCCCGCGCGCGATCTTCCGGCATCTGCCTGCTTCTTATGCGGAATTTTGCATTAGCGCACCAAGCCCCAAGCTTCAATCCGTCGTGCGTCACGTAATTCCTCGGTGGCCAACCGCCAGCATGCGCCCAGCGGTAGGCCCGCAACGCGGGATACGCCCTGTCCCAAATGTCATTGGCCAGTTTCCAGGGGAAACGGATGCTGTCGAGTTTCGCGATGCGTTCCTCCGAAAGGACGCCCTGCTTTCGTCTGTATCGCTGTATCGCGCACCACATGCCGAGTTTCAGTCCTCTGCTGCTCGCGTGTCGTGCCGCAGGCCACGCATGCGGGTGCTGCCGCCGATAGTGCATCAATTCCGCGAATGCCCGCCGCCATCGGCTGCGATGAAGCTCCCACTCAAACCCGAGAGCATCAAGCTTCAGCCTGCGATCCGGTTTCAGCCCGCCGTGCCGCCACAGACGACGCTGCTCGCGGCACCACGCGCCGAGCCGTGTCCCATTCTGCGCGACATAAGCGCGTCGCGGCCAGGCTCCAGGATGGCGACGCCGGTACACTTTGAGGCCCTCGTACGTTTTGTTCCAGCGTTGGTCGAATACGCGAAGCATAGAAAGGAATGGGAGAACCGAGGAGAGAAGCCGATCTAATCACATCTTATCGGAAGCCCGTAAATTGTCCACGCAAAGCCCGCTGGAGCTAACCGACGATGGTTGGCGAGACGTGGATAGGAACGGGGAGTTCGTGTTTCACCGAAGTTCACACGGGCGCCACGAACCTTCTGGGACAGTAGCCAACACCCGTAAACCCGTAAACCTTGACAAGTCCTTTGTTTTGTGTTAGTTTGGAGTAGTAAGTCAGGGTTAGAATAGCCCTTTAAATAGGCCCCAATCACTCGATTGGGGGCCTATTGCGTTTTAGGGCCTTTTAGACGCCCATTATCCCCGCCTAAAGCGAGCACGCTCGTTCGCTATACGGCGAAAGTCCGTGCCGCTATTTCTCAAACATGCGGCAAAACCAAAAACTTCCAAACTACCTTCGGGCCTATCGCAAAAAATGCGGCTTCACTCAAGAGGAACTTGCCCGCCTGGCCCAATTGAGCGGCAAGGCCGAATTGTGCGAACTTGAACGGTTTCATCGCGAGCCGTCTTACCGCACCGCAAGGGCATGCGCAAAAGCGTTGGGGGTTCCCGCGCCCCGACTGTTCGCGGGCATTGAGGCGTCCACGGAAAGAGAAACGGTACGGCGGATGCGGGAGTTGAGAAGACGGCTTGCTGCAAAGACCGGTGTTGCCGGTTGCCTGCAGCGCCGCATCGCGCAGAAGCTCCACTGGCTTGGAGAGAGGGTCGGAGAACTCGTCCCTAACCTTTCCATGTCATGACAAAGACGCTAGGTCCCGGCATAAGAATCCTGGCGCTAGACCTACACCCGCAGAGGTACGGTTTCGCGGTACTGGAAACGCCGGCGAATTTGTTGGATTGGGGCGTCCGAAGGCGATATCGCGACCGCGGATCGCGGCGAATGTCCTCGATACAGAAAGGCCTGCGCCTCCTGCTTGACATGTGGAGGCCTTCGCTCGTGGTCATCAAGGAATCGTCGAGGCCGAAGACCGCGCGAATGCGAAGGTTGCTCGCCGGTATCACCAGAGAATCGCGTCAACGCCGCATTCCCGTGCGTTGCCTTGCGGAGCAGTCCGTACGAAGAGCGCTAGGCGATGAGAGCCAGGCGACGAAACACGCGATGGCCTCGACGGTGTGCCGACATTTTCCATTTCTTGCCTCCGCATTGCCTTCCCCGCGCAGAGCCTGGGAGAGCGAAGACTACCGCATGCATATGTTCACAGCCGCAGCACTGGCGCTGGCGGGAAGCACCCAGCGCAATACGGCGAATAACCAGCCGTGAGCCGTCACGAATACACCTCCAAAACACGCGTATTTACGCGCTTTTTTTGAGAAAAGTTAGGGTTGACCCAAACATCGCACGTCTAGGCGCTACCGATGTTTCGATGCTAGCTTGCGGGTGTCATCAATTAACCCGCCGCTATGTCCCACGACGAACCCAAAGAATACAACCTGTCGGTCCATACGAACGACGTGCACGCCGCGATCGCCCAAACTGCCAGCGCCCTCTACCAACTCGTGGAGGAGGCTTTGCAAAGCCATGAGGACCACGAAGCCGAGGAATGCGATTTCGAGCTTTTCGCGCGGGACGTGCTCGCGGTTCTGTCGCGGCACGCCGACCGGCTGGCCGACCAGGAAAGTCCGTTGACGGACGGCTCCGATGAAGACGAGCCGGACGATGACTAGCGGCGCGCCAGCTCTTTTCGTTCTTTGAACAGTCTCTCCCCAAAGGCAAGTGCATCGATGTGGAAACGCGCCAACACCTAGGATTTCCGCGCGGGCGCAGTGCCGATGAAGGGTTGGGGAGAGACGGTTTAGAGAACGACTGAAACTGCCTAGCTGACGGTAGCTCTTTCAAAATTCTCTTCCACTCAGTCTCACCTCTTGAATTCCATTCAGAAAAAGAAAGGAGACACGTGTCCACATAGAGCTAATGGAGGCTTCCGGAATGACCAAACCAAGCAAGACCGCGATTCTGGGCGCCGCAGCAAAAAGTATTGGGTTGGCTCTATTTGCTTCAGCGGGATATTGCCAGACGCGGGCGTACGTGAATGTCGAGCGCTTTGAGCGTGAGCTCTTCTCCGCCGCACGTCAGTGGAGAGTGGTTCACCAAAACCTGAAAGGAGAAAGGGGAAAGCATGGAAGAAAAGAATCATAAGCAGCCATTCTGGCGGCAAGGCGACATCTATTTCGTCAAGCTCGACCGGGATTTCGACACCAAAGAAGCCGTGACCGTCAAGGACGGAGTCATCGCTCGCGGCGAGATGACAGGACATTCCCATCGCGTCTCTCAATCGTCGCTCGCCGCAGGAGCAGCGCTGTATCATTTCGGCCGCGCGCTCTACCTGCGAGCCGAAAAAGCAGGTGCCACGGTCGTGCACGACGAGCACGGTCCCATCGAGCTACCCGCAGGTTCCTACGCTGTCGTCAACCAGCAAGAGTTTGACGGACTCCGCTGGCGCCAGGTCTACGACTGACGATGCGTGCCATCACTGCTAGTCGCAGGGCCGTCCGCGAAGCGCTGGTCAGCGAAGGCTGGCGCTTCGTGCTGGTCGGCTCCGCGGAGGAGCTGAAACGCCATCGGGACTCATGTCGCTCGCTCAGTCTGCCAGCGGGAAGCGAATCGGACAATCGCACGCGAACCATCCGGGAAGAGATAGTTGGCCAACTTCCCTGGGAAGTCCGCGGCCAACCCTCTTCCCGCTGGCTAAGCTACCTGTCGAAAAGCACCAGGAAGCGCCTCCAGCCGAATCTCCCGCTCGCGGCAGAGTTCTGCCTTATCCACGGGTTCATTTTCCTCGTCGGAAACTTGTGGGCCGAGCGCACGGGCCGCAGATGGCGGATTCACCGCTCCGACGGTCCGGCGGTCGTGCTCAATGACCGGGAGCTCTACTTCTGGCATGGTTGGCAAGTCTCCAAGGCCACCGTCCTCGGCGAGCCTACGGCCGGGCGCATCCTGAAGGAAGCGAACCAGACAGAGCGAGAGGTTCTTCTCCAAAGAATGGGAGTGGAAAACTTCGTCCGCGAGGCCGAGCTCAAGCAGGTGGACTCTTTCCGGGACAGCATTCTCTTTAAGGTAGACACGGCAGGCACGAGGGGCCACTGGCGAGACGGCGCTTGGAGGCAAGAACCGTTAGCGCTCGCCTTCCTCAAAGTGATCTGTCCATCCACGCAGAAGACCTATTTCCTCCGCGTCGATCCCGACACAGAAAACGCGAAGAAGGCTCTCGAATCAACGCTGCCAGGCTATTCGCGCGACTGGGAGAAAGACCTGATAGCCGAGACCTAGACCGATTCCTGGAATCCGACAGCCCAGCGAACGACCCAGCTTTGCACCTTTCCAATCAGAACGGGGCCGGACCTCTGGGTGTCCAACCCCGTTCAACCCATCCCGGTAATTCGGCAGTTCCAATTCCAAAGGAGGAGATCGATGAATAACGGCCAACTCTTGTCTCATGTGGACACGGACCTAGTCACCCGCGAGCAACTTGCTCTTGTTGCCGCACCAGAACCCACCAAATCCTGGAGGCCCATCCCGCACATTGAGCTCGTGGAGAGCCTTGAGGACGCGCTCTCGGCAAACCGGATCGGCATACGCGAAGAGAAATTCGCGCTCCGCCGGGACGGCTCGACGCTCTTCGGCGTCCTGCAGCTCGCGTACAAGGACACGCCCGACGGCCAAGCCGCCATGGGCATCCGCACTTCGAACGACAAGACGATGTCGATACAGATCTGCGCCGGGCTCTCCGTCTTCGTCTGCGACAACCTCGTGTTCCGGGGCGACCTCATCGCCTTGAACCGCAAACACACATCCGGCCTCGACCTCGCGGAGGAACTGCAGACAGCGGTGCGCCGCTTCCAGGAGCACTTCGGGTGTCTCGCCGACGAGATCGAAATGCTCAAGGAAAGGCGTCTAGCCGACGCCGATGCAAAGGTCCTCATTCACGACATCTTCGTGCGCGGCATTTTCCCGCTGCGATTCCTGCCGGAAGTTTCGAGCTCGTATTTCCATCCGGCCGTTGATGTTTGGAAAGACCGTACGCGCTGGTCGCTGCACAACGCCTTCACTCTGGCGGCCAAGCAAATGCCGATAAGCACGAGAATGCCTGCGATCCAGGAACTCGGAAGGGTCTTCGGCATGTCGAATGATTTCCGCACAGAGGAAGCGGGAAAGGAGGTCGCATGAGCACGCGGAGTTGCATCGCTCGCCTCACGGGCCCGAACGCCTTCAAGGGCGTCTACCACCACTGGGACGGCTACCCGTCGGCGCTTGGCGCGACGCTCTGGAGACTGTATCGCACGGTCTTCGACCGGAACCTTGAACGGATGCTGGCATTCCTCATCGACGAACATCCAGCCGGGTGGAGCACCATCAACGATGCTGACTTCAGCCTCGCGCCGGGGTTCAGCGGCAAGCGTCCCTGCAAGCACTGCGGGAAAGAATATGCCGACCACCTCGAGTGGCCAAAGGGGGCGGGCCCAGGCAAAGGTGTCGCCGCAATCGGCGACATGCTCCTGGGCCACGCGTATGAGCACGATTACGCGGCCCTGCAGCCGCCGCAATGCTACTGCCACGGAGAACGCAGCGAAGAACCAGATCCCGTAGACCAGGATTCCGACTGCGGCATGGAGTGGGCGTACGTGTTCGACGCGAGTCGCCGCCTGCTTTTCGTGTATGAGCGGCTCTATGAAACCTCCGGGACTCACATGGTCGGCATGTTCGGTGTCGGCGCGCCTGGGCAGCAACGCTGGGCTCCGGCCGCGGAAATCGACCTCGACGGTTCGGAACCCGACTGGACGAAAGTCGCCGCCAAGAACTTCGCGCGAAAGCGCTCTGTGAGAAGGGCCGCCACACGGCAGCGGCTAAGACAAGAGGCGTAGGGATGGCCCGTTACACCGTGTCGATCCTCGAGACCTGCATCTATCACATCGAAGTCGAAGCCCCGGGAGGGGATCTCAGAGCGGCCGCGGCAGAGGCGCGAAGGCGATTCCTGGACATGGACTGCGAGGAGCAAGTGGAGCATCTCCAGCGCATCGAAGAACGGAACTTCGACGTGCTGGCGGATGATGAGTCCCAAGTTTTCGACGAGTGCGAATTCTCCGACGAGGATGAGGGACGGTGAGTCATGACTGTGCCGAAAGGCTTGCCGAAATTCAAGAACGGCGCTAAGGAAGACCGCCTCTATGCCGCTAGTGACCGCGCCCTGGATGCCGCACTGCGGGCATTCGAGCCGTTCCTAGGTATGCATTCAGCAGCCGAGCTAAGGGATTTCTTTCTCTGGCAGGTCGGGTGCCACCTGTACCCCGAGTTGCGCTTCATCGAAGGCTGCAACTCCGAAGAAGTGACAAACGTCGTTGCAGAGCACCTCCGCGCCGTACACGCCCGCAGGATGCAGCGCTCCAAGAAAGCCGAGTAGACTCCCTCCCCCAGTCCGCCCCTCTCTTCCTTTCCCAATTCTCTTCCAGGAGCACACGAATGAATCGCACAAGAATGTCTACGTTAACGCTGCGCGAGGCGACCGCTATCTGCGGCCCCTTGAGCAAGACCAGCAAAATGCTCTGCCCCGGCTATTCACTCCCGGCGGAGGAATGCAGATTGGGGAGATTCTTGCGGCAGATCCCAGGAACGGTTTGCGCGCACTGCTATGCGTTGCGCGGCCGGTACCTGTTCCCAGTCGTGCGGCGAGCGATGGGAAGGCGCATGGCGAGCCTTTCCGACACGCGATGGGTCGCCGCCGTCACGTCCCTGATCCGCAGGTCCGGCGAAAAGTACTTCCGCTGGCATGATTCCGGCGACATCCAAGGCTTGGAACACCTGGCAAAGATAGTCGCCGTCTGCAAAAAGCTGCCAGGCGTGAAATTCTGGCTTCCCACGCGCGAATACCGCCTCGTTGAGGTCTACCGCAGAATGGGCGGGAAGATCCCGCGCAATCTATGCATCCGGTATTCCGCCCATTTGATAGACGGCCGCCCGCCGCTCGGCTACGGCATGCCAGTCATCTCCGTTTCAGCGGACAGAAGCAAGACGCCGCCAAGCGCGTATCGCTGCAGAGCCGCAGAGGCCGGTAACGCTTGCGGCCCATGCCGAGCCTGTTGGGACCGGAGAATAAGGATTATCGATTTCCCGCTGAAGTGGCCGTCGCGCGTTTACGCGAAGGCTCGGCAACGGAAGCGCTCACAGGCAAATAGGCAATAGTTCTTTTTCAGGAAAATGGTCAGAAGACCTCCAGCCGCCTGGCCAACGTGCCGGCGGCTTTTTCCTCAACCTTTTTCTAAATCGACATATTTACATCACATGACGCTCGAACACCTTATCGTCAAAGCCCTCAACGGTCTCTACCGCCCGTCTATTCGCAAGCCGCACGGACGGGATTTGGTGCTGGGAACCGCCCGCACCCAGAACCGCACGAGCCCGGTCATCTTCGACGAAGGCGCCCGTCCCATGCATCTTGCGGTCATGGGTCTTTCCGGCGTCGGCAAGACATATTTCCTGGAAAACCTCATACGGCAGGACATCGACCACGGTACGGGGTTCGTCCTCTTTGACGTGCACGGCGACCTTGCCGACAGCGTCGTCGCGTACCTGGCCGAGCGGGCCAAGACTCGCCCCGAGCTCCTCGACCGCGTCGTGCTCGTCGAGCCGTTCGATGCCGATCACAGCGTCGGATTCAATCCGCTCGAGCTTTCTCCCGGAACATCCGCCTTCCTACAGACCCAGGAGCTTGCGCATATCCTCCGGTCTCGCTGGGAAAACCGGAGCTTCGGACCGCGCACCGAGGAACTCCTCCGAAGCTCCCTCTACACGCTCTCCATTCACAACCTCACTGTCCTTGAACTTCCCCGCCTTCTGACCAACGCATCGTTCCGAAAGCGGCTGCTCGGGATGCTGGCGGAGCCGGCCATCGCTGATTACTGGCAGGGCCGATACGAAGTTCTTAGCGAGCCGATGAAGGCCGTCGTCCGCGAGCCGCTTCTGACGCGCGTTTCCGCTTTCATCGCCGATCCGCAGATACGCGACATTGTAGGCCAGCGGAAAAGCACGTTCTCCTTTCGGGATGCCATGGCGGACGGAAGCTGGGTCATCGTCAACATTTCCAAGGGAAGGCTGGGGGAGAACTCCCAGGTACTCGGCAGCCTGCTTTTCACAAAGCTGGAATTCGACGTCATGGCGCGTGCTCGCGTGCCGCAAGCCGAGCGGAAGCTGTTTTCCGTCTACGCCGATGAACTGCAAAACCTCGCCGGGAGGAACCTGGCGACCCTGGTCGCGGAGGCGCGAAAATATGGAGTCTCCATCGTTACCGGCAACCAGTTCTGGCGACAGCTCTCGCCCGAGGTGCGTGCAGCGATGCTCGGCGTCGGGTCGCGGGTCCTCTTCCGGCTCCATTACCACGACGCCGGAGAACTCGCGGGCGAACTCGACCCTGTCGAAAAACAGTGGTACCTCGAGCTTCTCACGCGGCTCCCGAGGGGAGAGGCCGTGTTCCGCTCCGGCGCGGAACGCCCGGTTCCGTTCACGGTGCCCCGCCACCACGCGCCAAAGGCCACTGCCACCGAGATCGAGAACGTGCGCCAGCACTCCCGGTCGCATTTCGCGAGCCCCCGCAAAGTCGTCGAAGACGATATTGAGCGGCGCTACCAACAACAGCCGCGAGAGGACCTATCAATAATCCTCGAGCGCGACGACCAGCCACTCCATCTATGACAACCTTATCCAAAAACTACGACCCGCTTGTGCTGCAGCCCAAGGACCGCCAGTTGATCGAGTACCTCGCCACCGATTTCGTCCTGCTCACCAGCACCCAGATCCGCGAGCTCTTCCCGGGCCGCGCCGTGCGCCGCACGAACTTCCGCCTGAGAAAGCTCGTGCGCGCCGGATACCTTTCCCGTCGCTTTCCGACTGGAATTCTCCTGTCCCACACTTCTCTCTACTACCTCGGCCCCAGGGCAGCCGAAGCGCTCGGACTTGATCCGGCAGATCCCGCGCTCCGCTTGCGCCGCAAGCAGGCGCTCCAGCTCCGCGACGGCGTCCTCCCGCATTTTCTTCTCGTCAACACCGTTCACATCAAGTTCCTCACTGCCGCTCGCCAGTACCCAGACTACGAACTCTCCAATTGGATTCCGCAATACGCTCCGATATGGAACACTCTCAATCAATATGGCTTCCCGCTGCGTCCGGACGGCTACGCGGAATGCCGCCAAGCTGCACAGGTGAGCCACTTCTTCATCGAAGTTGACTGCGGGACTGAGCGAGGAAGCCTCATTCAACAGAAGCTCGCTGCCTACGCCGACTATGCCCGCTCTCAACGCTTCCAAGCCCAATTCTCGGCGCCTGACTTCCGAGTGCTTTTCATCCTTCCTTCTCGCCGCCGAGCTCGACAAATTCTCCCGCTCATGCGCCGCATGCCATCCGATCTCTTTGCCGTGAGTACCGTAGACGACTTCCTCAAGCAAGGACTCCTCGAAAGCCACTGGGGGATCGCAGATTCCGACGTTCCCCAGGCACTCATCATTTCCCTATGAAAAGATGCTCGACCTGCAAAACCTTCTCGCCCGAGGAAAACCTCTTCTGCCATGCTTGCGGACGGACTTTCGGACGCAAACTATGCGCCAACCGCCATCTCAACCCAGCATCCGCCGAATACTGCGCGACCTGCGGCTCCCGTCTTCCTCCCCTGCCCCAGCCCCCATCGCCGCCCCCTCCCTCCCTATTCCTCTTCACCATCATCATATTCATCACCATAGCCGCACCCATCGCAGTCCTCAGCATTGCCTCCTCCCAACCAGTTCCCATCGCCACCCTTGTTCTCGTCTCGCTTCTCGTCTTCATCTACTTTCTTTCTCGCACTCCTTCCAAACCAAAAAAGCCAGCCCCACCGCATAGGTAGTTATTCGCAGATATTCGGCACCCCCGCACGGGCCGTTTCGCGGCTCACTTATGCGACTTTTCCCAACGCCAGGGTCACCCACCCAGGATCTACCCTGTGGAACACCACTCAACAATCCCTGCGACAGAATACCTGCCTCTTAAACACCGGTGGTCCCGGCCTGGATCACCCGCTGGATACCCCATAAATATGACCCCCTACCAAAACCTCGAGCCCGAGAAGCGCAGTGAGGGGCTTTTGGCGCTTGACCAATATTTCGAGGCGGTTCTTGCCATCTTCCTGCGCCTCGAACAACGCTCCTCCATTGACGACCCGCCCGAACCTCCCTACGCTGGGGACAAAGGTCGATTTATCCTTGAAAACTCAACGTAGGCTATGGAGAAGAAGCAATACAAAACAGCTCTCTTCTTCGCCTACACACGTGTCTCGACCCAAAAACAAGGCGTGGAGGGAGCATCTCTCGAAGCGCAACAGCGCGCTATACGCGACTACGCGCAGCGCAATGGCCTTGCAGTCACCCAGTGGTTCGAGGAGCGCCAGACGGCCGCCAAACGCGGCAGGCCGGTATTCCTGCAGATGCTCTCATTGCTGCGGAAGGGCAAGGCCAACGGTGTCGTCATACACAAGATAGACCGGAGCGCGAGGAACCTACGGGACTGGGCGGACCTGGGAGAACTGGTGGACCTAGGAGTTGACGTCCGCTTCGCTACCGAGAACTACGACTTGAGAAGCCGCGGTGGGCGCCTCTCGGCCGACATCCAGGCGGTAGTCGCCGCGGATTTCATACGCAACCTGCGCGAGGAGACCAAGAAGGGCCTATACGAGCGGGTGCGCCAAGGACGCTACCCGTGGACGGCTCCGCTCGGATACCTCAACAAGGGCAAGGGGATCAAAGAAACCGATCCTGTACGCTCACCCTTGATCGTGCAGGCATTCGAGCTCTACGCGACCGGCTGCTGGAATCTGGAACGATTGGTGGAAGAGATGTGCCGCCGCGGCCTGCGGAACCGCAGGGGAACGCGAGTCTCCATAAGTGGGTTCTCGGTCATTCTGAACAATCCTTTCTACACCGGCCTGATGCGGGTTCCCAGGACGAAGGAACTTTTCGCCGGGGCCCACGAACCTATCATCTCCAAGACCCTCTTTGACCGCGTCGGAAGACTCCTGAAAGACAAAGGCGCTCTGATAGACCACTTCAGCCGGCGTTACTTCGTCTTCAGCCGTCTGGTGCGCTGTCGCGCCTGCGGATACAACCTGACTGGCGAAAGGCAAAAAGGCCACGCATATTACCGCTGCCACACGAAGAGCTGCCCCGAGCGGAAGACATTCAGAGAGGAATTGATCGAAAAGGCGTTATTGGAGAAGCTTGGGACGCTCCGATTTGCTCCCGAAGAGCAGGCGCGTTTCCGCGAACGATTCGAGGCCTTCTGCAAAGATGCGAGCGCGGTCTCGGAATCCCGGCGCAAGAAGATCGAATTGCGCCTGGGGGAAATCCGGACGGAACTGAAGCGCCTGATCGACGGTTACACCGAAGGCGTGATTACGAAGGAGATTGCCATCGAGAAACAAAATTCCCTCACCGCAGAGGAGAGGGAACTTCGGGATGAACTGGACCGGCCGCAGGTGACCCAGCATGACAAGATCACCCAGCGAATGGCGCGTTACTTCGAACTCGCAAACTCCGCTACAGAGGCCTACAAACAGGCCCTGCCGGACGAAAAGCGCCATTTGGTTCGAATTCTCACTTCGAACCTCGAGGTCGAGCACGAAAACGTTTTCGTACAGCTACGTTTTCCCTTTGATTTGAACCCGAATGAGGTGAAAGCTACAGAATGTAGCCACTCGTTGGACTATGGTCGAACACTGGAATTCTTCGAAAAGCTATATGAACACTGTGTAGGCGAACCGGCGATCCCGCTTCGCGGCGCCGGTGGGCTAGTGCAATAAGTACGGTAGAAGATTGCACGGCCAACCTCAAAAAGCCCCTGTCTCAGCGGGCTTTTTGAGTTTCTTGGGTATTCCAGGCCTGGAACACCCAGTGCGCTGGTGTACTCGACGTTAGAACCTTTTTCGCGGAAAATCCCGAATTCGAGATACCCGTTCTGCCGAAACCTGCGTTGCCAGCAGCCGCATAGCCGCTCAAGCAAACTTGGTGGTCTGTCGTCTGTAGACTGCGACAGCCAACCTCAGAAGGCCCCTATTTCCGGGGCTTTTTGAGTCTCAGGGTGTTCCACCTGGATCACCCTTCTGGCCACAGTGGATGAAGTCAGAACTTTTTTTGAGGAGAATCCTGGCTTCGTAATGCCAGAATTGCCGATGCCCGCATGTCCGCCATAGGGATCTGCGAGACGATGATGAAGGAGAGGACTTTCCAAGTCCAGCAACCAACAAGCTCGCAGCGATGCGGGTCTGTTTGGGGTGAGAAACTCCACACCCTCTACCGCATGGTAGTTGCACCGTGCGGTCTTGGCACACTCCATTGAGACTGTGGGTTTATACCTGCGTCCAACGAACTCCGCAGGGCAGTCAGCGCGACGTAGCTGCATACCGCGAACGGGTGAGAACCGCGCGGCCGGCCGCTACAGCTACCACTTTCACCTAAGTTCGCCGCAGCAGTGCAGCTCAAAAATAGAATCTCAAACTGAATTGAATCTCCCGCGGAGGGAGCGTGGCCGTAATAAAGCCAAACGCAGGCTGTTGAACGTCGACGTTGCCGGTGTTCTGAAATTGAGCATGGTTGAAAGTATTGTAAAATTCTGCTCGGAATTGAAGCCGGTACCGTTCTGTTACAAAGAAATTCTTCAGCACGGAAATGTCCCAATTCGCCATGCCCGGACCAGGAACTGGATTGCGCGGACAGTTGCCGAAGGTCCCATTTGCAGGCACTGCGAAGGCACTAGGACTGATATACGCACCGCCGTTCTTCCGAATATCCAGTAGTTGAATAGGTCCGACGCAGTTGGGACGAAGTAAACCAGCACCTGTGCCTGCGGGATCACCCACGGGTGGTGAGTTGATAGTGATATTAATGGGAAAACCAGACTGATATTGTGTGAGGCCGGCAACTTCCCATCCGCCAAGGATCTGGTTAAGGGCGGGGCTCACATTTGAGAGGAACTTCTTGCCGCGCCCGAACGGCAATGCGTAGTTGTAGCCAATGACTAAGCGGTTCGGAGCATCAGCATCAGAGTTCGCTCTTTCTGCTTTCAAATCCCAAGTGTACTGTTCGAAACCACCGATGTTGAAGGAGGTGTCGTCAATGGCGTGTGACCATGTGTAGGACGCCATCAGGTTAAGGCCCGATGAATACCTCTTCTCCATTTGGATCGTGAGAGCATTGTAGTTTGAATTGGCGACGTTGTCGGTGTATTGCAGTTGCGTACTGAGCCGTGGATACAAATTAGTGCCTCCGAGATGATCCTGGTTGATATAGCGGCGACGCTGTAGCCTGTGCCCTTGCATACCCACGTAGCCTACTTCGAACAGCAAGCCGGAGCTAATCTCACGCTGAAGGGAGAGTGAGTAACGTTCGAGGTAGGGGTCTCGGTTATGTGGATTGATCGTGCGGCCCGCCGCAGCGGGCCCCATACCTGGCATTGGTATTGTTTGGGGATTTAAAGGAATGGCAGCCCCAGTGATAAAGCCGAAATTCACACCATTGCCGGGCAATTGCACGAATGGGTGATCAACAAACGGAGGTGACTGCATCAAAAAAAGTGTGTCATTCAGCATCGCATTGTCGTAGAAGATCCCGAAGCCGCCTCTGAGGACAGTCTTGTTCAGCGGCTGCCAGGCAAACCCGATCCGCGGTGCGAAGTCCTTGTAGTAAGGATCGAGCAACGTACTCCCTGTAGGCTTACTGAGAACGTTGGGGATCACCCCGCAATCGACCCCGAGGGTACAAGGAAAGAACTGCGAAGGAGCAGATAAAAAGACTGATGTGCTATTGGCTATCAGGAACCTGCCCTCACCCACGTCATTCACGTCCAAAATCGATTGCCTGTCTCCGGATATCGAAGGAGGGGAGTTGTATTCGTACCGTAGGCCCAGGTTCAGTGTGAGTTTCGGAGAGATCTTCCAGTCGTCCTGGAAATAGCCTTGCCAAAAGTTGCTTATCCCCAAAGTGGCCGCGGTGTACTTCGGATCGACCTGGCCGACTTCAACGTATGCTGGAAGACCCAGATCAAAATCAGAAATTGAGAACATGCTGGTGAATGGTGCCGGGATATCCAAAAACCCGAAGTAGCCGTTCTGGAAGTCAGCCTGTCCGACGCCGAACTGAACGTGCCGAAGATCAAGACCCGCTTTGAACGTATGATTGTGCTTGATAAACGTGATTGAGTCGATGAACTCGAAAGTGTTATTGGCCTGGGTCAAGTAGCTGCCCACTAACGGACTGCCGAAGGCAGAAACAAACCCTATTCCCCCCTGCGGGATGAATCCCTGAAGCTGCACGCCAGGCGGAGACGACCCAGGAGTATACGTCGCCCCAGCAAAGCCAAAAACATCACTAAGCCACTGTGGACTGCTGCTCGCAATGTCGGATTCGCGAGAATTTGAAAGCCGCATGAAAGCAAAGCGAAACTCATTCAGGAGCTTGTCCGATTGAGCGCGATTCCATGCCAATACTAGCGATTGCTGTCGACTCGGAAGCTGTTCACCGTTCCCCGGAATCACGCCGGGTGAGAAAGAGTGGGAATCTTCGAACGAGTAACGTGCGAAGAAGCGGTCCTTGCTTCCGTGATATTCGTCTACTCGAATTGTGAATTGATCGTCGCGGTTGCGATTCGTCGTCGGGCCGATGTAATTGAACGGCTGGCTCGCGGTCATGGAGGTGTTGGGAGCGGGAATGAATTGTCTGAACGTCTTGGCAAAATTATTGATCAGGTTCGCAGGGACAATGTTGCCAGGGAAAGAATGGCAGTTGGCAAAACCGTCGTTAATTGTGCATGCCGGATCTACGGCATTGTTAATCACTTGACATGGGAATTGCCCCGGACCACCGCAAGTGCCACTTCCGGGCAATAGATCAGAGAAGTTGGCGTTTCCATTGGGAGTGAGCCCAAGCCACTGCGGCTCCGGCACGAGCATATAGTTCGTGGCACCTCTGCGGACCCGAAGGCCCTCATAATTCCCAAACCAGAATAGCTTGTCCTTCACGATATACGATCCCGCACTGGCGCCGAATTGATTTTGCTTTAGGGGGCTTTTATTCAGCCCGGCGGCGTTCGTGAAGAAGTCAGTGGCATCGAACAGGTCGTTTCGCAAATATTCATACACTGTCCCGTGAAACGCGTTGCTCCCGCTCCGGCTGATGATGTTTATGATGCTGCCGCCGTGCCCGAATTCTGCGTTAAATGAGCTCTCTTGAACTTTAAACTCCTGGATAGCATCGAGCGAAAGATTCACTGCGGGAAGGTTCACGTTGTTATTCGTCTCATCGCCGCCATCTAAACGGTAAAGGTTGGAGCTGCCCCGGTCACCAGCGATCGAGATTCCACTCGAAACTCGTGAGCCCATCCCCGCGGTCGGCTCATCCGTTGAAGCCGGACTCAGGGTGATCAGGCTGCTGAAGTTCCTTCCGTTCAGAGGAATACTCGAGATCAGTTCATTGGGAATCACCGCCCCGACCGCGGAGTTTTCCGTCTGAAGCATCTCGGGCCGTCCTTGAACAGTGACGCTTTCCGTAAGGGGCCCAATTTCCATCGTGATGTCGACCCGGGCGACTTGGTCCACGGCAAGGGGGGTGCCGGTCACAGTCACAGTACGGAACCCTTGTAATTTCACCTCCACCGTATACGAGCCTGATGGGAGCGATGGCACGCGGTAGTCTCCGCGCTCGTCGGTCACGGTTTCCCGAACTAGCCCAGTGGCATCGTTTCTCACCGTCACGGTGGCGCTTGGCAACACGGCACCGCTCTTGTCTTTGACCGTGCCAACCATTGTCCCGTACGGGGTTTGGGCTTCCACTCCAACAACCGCCAGCAAAATCCCACAGAGAATCACAAAAGCCATTGACGGCAGCCCGATACGCTTCATCATTTCAATCCTCCTTGCGAGAGCATCAGCTCTCGCAGTGCTAAATTTGCCCTGACGACTCTTTCGTCGAACTGCTTGAGTCTCGAATTACCAGTTTTGTTGGCAGAATTTTGTGGCAAGGGGGACCGTGGAGCTCGCCTGCGATCCTCCCCACCAGCAATTCAGCGGCCTTCGCCCCCAGCTCATATGCAGGCTGGGAAACCGCTGTAATCCTGGGCTGGAACAGATCAAACCAATCCATATCGTCGAAGGTCACGAGCGCTACGTCCCTCGGACAACTCACGCCAGTTTCCTTTAAGGCACGAAGAAACCCTAAGGACATCAAGGCATTGCAGATAAAAACTCCAGTGGGTGGTTCGGCCAGTTTGAGCAGTTCCTTGGTTTCCTGGTATCCAGATTGCACGTCGAATTTCCCAATTCGAATCAATGGATCTGTGATGGGCAGTTGATGCTCGCGCAACGCACGCTTATATCCTTCCAGTCGCAGCCGGGCGTTGGTGAGTTCTAGCGGACCTGTTATGATCCCGATGCGCCGATGGCCTGCGTCCACCAAATGACACACTGCCTGATAACTGCCGCCGGCGTTGTCGGCCATGACGACATCCCCGCGCAATCCCCTGTGAAAGCGATCCACGTAAACGATCGGTGTGGCATCGTCCTTGTGTTTATCGCGCCGGAGGTACTCAGGAGGAGAAGAACTGGGTGAAACGATAAGGAGCATCCCATCAACCCGCTTGGAATGAAATGTGTTGTAGTACAGCTCCTCCTTAGCGAGGTCACCATCAGAGTTGCCCAGGATGAGGGTGTAGCCGTTATGGCGAAGTTCATCTTCTGCCCCTCGAACGACCATAGGAAAGAACGGGTTAGCAATGTCCGGGATGATGATTCCCACGGTTTTGCTTTTCTTCGTTTTCAAGGTGCGCGCGACTGCATTGGGGTGGTAGTTCAGTTCACGCATGGCCTTGAGGACACGTTCTCGCAGCGTCGAACTGACATAAGCAGATTTGTTGGTCACGTGTGACACGGTGGCGGTTGAAACGCCGGCACGGGCCGCGACTTCTTTTAGGCTGCTCATTTAATCGTTTAAATATACCTACGGCCACGCTGTGTCAAGACAATTCTTTGCGTACTAAGTCATTTACCATCATAGTGTAAGCAAGATAGGCGGGGGTCGCAGCGTTGAGCTCATGGCGACTTGACTTGGTATATAGAAAAACGTTTAATTGTGGCTGGCATAGGCCTCACGAACGCTGTCCTTTAGAGGTGCTTGACGGCAACCGCTCGTGTTCGGGTCCGCTCGAAGGAACTCACCCAAGCGTGCGGTTCAAGGGAAGGTTTCGCGAGAATTGTGAAAGTGAGGTTCGCATGTCGGCTGACATACTGGTCGTGGGCAGCATAAATATGGATGCCTCGGTTTATGTGCCGCATATCCCTTCGGTTGGTGAGACAGTGCTTGGCCGGAAGCTAGCTTTAACTCCCGGTGGGAAGGGGGCCAACCAAGCAGTTGCTGCGGCCAAGCTCGGCGGTCACGCGGCCATTGTCGGTAAGGTGGGAAAAGACTGGCTGGGTGAACAACTGAGGGAAAGCCTTGCGAGTGCAGGTGTGGATGTAGCGGGGGTCGACTTCGAGCAATCTGGTACACCCAGCGGGATGGCATTTATCTTTATTGATCCGTCGGGCAACAACGCAATCGCGGTAGCCCCTGGAGCTAACCGATGTCTCTTCCCCGAGGATATTGAAAAGTCAGACAGTCTGTTTAGAAGCAGCGGATTGTTGCTGATCCAATTGGAAATTCCAATGGATACTGTCCGGTACGCTCTGAGCAAGGCTAAACGTCGTGGGATGACGACAATTCTCGATCCCGCACCTGCAGTGCCTTTGCCACCTGAGGTTCTAGAGTGTGTGGACATTCTGACACCTAATGAAAGCGAGGCCCAGATCTTGCTGCAGAAAGCGCCGTGCGCAATGAGCGTCCCTGAAGCAGAGCGCATAGCAATTGCTTTGCATGAAGGTGGTGCACGCAGAGTCATTCTGAAGCTGGGAGATAGAGGGGCATGGGTCCAAGGTCCCAACAATGTTGGACGCCATTTTCCGGCCTACGAGGTTCAGGCCGTGGATACTACCGCTGCTGGGGACGTATTTAATGGTGCCTTGGCTGTAGCACTCAGCCGGGCTGAACCGGCAGATACTGTCATCTCGTTTGCGAATGCCGCGGCAGCTCTTTCAACCACGCGAATTGGCGCGCAAGTATCTGCGCCTGATCGAAAAGAAGTTGAACAATTCATGGCGCAGGAGGTTCGGCTTCGGCACCAGAAGTAGTTTTTCCTGGGTCTTATTGCGGAAATCAAGAACGGGATGGAGGCACCGCATGAAGATAAAATGTGCAGTTGCAATTTTGTTGTTTCTCGGAATATCCGGAGTCGCCCTGGCAAAACCGCGCGACATTATTCTTACAACTGACTGCGGGACTGAGATTGATGACCAATGGGCAATAGTGTACTTGTTTCTGAATCCCGATCTTCACGTAAAAGGAATCGTAAGTACGCATGCGCCAAACATTCCGAATTCGGAATTCTCGGCTGATTGCGTGCGGGACGTGCTTCATCGGCTGCAAATTGCATCGCAACCCCCAGTGTTTCCTGGGTCCGACGTCCCACTGCATGCGCGTACTCCTCTTCGCAATGCGGGAGTCGACTTCATTGTTAGCACTTCGCGGAAGTACTCCGAGAAGGACCGACTACTCATCCTGACAATTGGCGCCACGACGGACGTTGGGTCGGCATTTTTGGAAGACCCCACGTTGCCAAAACGTGTAGAGATCCTGACCATGGGTTTCAACTCTTGGCCCCAAGGGACCGATCCCTGGAACATCAAAAACGACCCCCTAGCTTATAAGGTGATCTTGGAGTCAGATGCCCCGATAACAATTGGTTCTGCAAATGTATGCCGCGCTCACCTTAAGTTGAGCGCAAAGATGGTCCAGGAGATGTTTGGTCAGCGCGGAGTAATTGGGGAGTGGATGGTTGAACTCTTCCAAAACTGGATCACGAAGAACCCAGATCTAGTTGCCCGAGAAGCGGGTCCCCAGCAATGGGTAATCTGGGACGTGGTCGTCGTGGCTGACATGCTAGGATATGCGCGTTTCAAGACGTATCCCCGACCGGACATAAGCACCAAGGATCTGACCTTCTCCTTCGCGAACACGGACAAGACCGTGAACTGGATCACAGAAATCGACAAGAAGTCAATGTGGGCGGACTTTCTTAAGAAGATTGACCACCACAATGAGGTGCTTTCGAGATCTCATCTGTAGCGGTTTAACGAAGAGGAAGGCCAGTGTGGTGGACGTTAGACGATATTTTCGAGAAAAACCCAGAATTCGAGATACCCGTTCTGCCGAAGCCCACGCCCCAGCAGCCGCATAAGCGCGCCTGTAACTTGATGGTCCGTCGTTCGTAGAAGACGACAGACAACCTCAGAAGGCCCCTATTCCAGCGGGCCTTTTGGGTTTCTTGGATGTACCAGGCCTGGAATACCTGGTATACCGACAGCAAATCTGATTCCTTTGAATAAAAAGGAATTCCCTCACTGAGCGGGCGCTTTTGTCGCTCCACATAAACACATAAACAATCATGAGCTTACAGCCCAGTAGATTGTTGTTCCGGCTCGCTCAGAACATTTCCTTTCTATATTGTTATTTGCACTGGATCGCGCCGATTCCGCGGCATATTTATGCCATTTCGCCAAAAGCGGATATAGCCGGAAGAACGCGAATGATCCTGTGACAATTCCCCCTCAAAAGGGATTGACAAATAACTATAGAAGTGTCGGTACGGACGTCACTTAAGCGTACGGTTGTATGCGATGTTGTGGGGGTCGAACCTCACCGTCGCATCTGACGGTTCGCTGCAATGACGAATAACCCGTGAGTGCTGACCGAAGGACTCTTAAAGATCGGTCCGCTCCGCGCAGCGTCAAGCGCGGTGAAATTCAGGGCAACGAAAAGCATAAAACGGCGGCTTCAAGGAGCTCGCCGTTTTATGTTCACAAATGCAGATTCGAGGGCTCTTGTGCCTGTTTCGCCGCTTCCGACCCGGATGGTGGAAGAGGCCGACTCGGAGCGCCAGGCGACCATCAGCGAACTGCTTCCGTATTTCCTGGTCCACCTCACCCATGAGCTGCGCCGGTCACCAGCGACCGTGGAGAAGTACAACGACTGCATGGGTTGGGTCCTGCGGATCATAGGCGACATCGCCCCGGGCGAGATCCGCAGCGAACACGTGCTCCTGATCAAGGCGCGTTGCGCAGAGCGCAAAGCCGGCCCGTCGCGTATTGCCAGCATCGTTGCCGCCCTGAAGTCCTTTTTGCGGTTCTCGAGGCTCACGCTGGGGTTGCAGACGATCGACCCTTCGCGGATCCGCGCGCCCAGGATCCCGAAGCGCGAGGTGCTGTATCTTACCGCGGCCGAAGTCCGTCAGTTCCTGGAGGCTATCCCCCTACGGAAAGGGACTCGCTCGTACGATATGAAGTGGTTGAGCTTCCGGGCATTGGCCGAAGTGCTTCTCGGGACCGGCATGCGTATCTCCGAGGCGTTATCGCTGATGCGTTCCTCGGTGAACTTCGAAACAGGGGAGGCTAGCATCATCGGCAAGGGCAACAAAGAGCGGGTGGTCTTCTTCAGCCCCCGCGCGATGAACTGGATCAAGGAGTATTTGAACCGTCGCACTGATGATAAGGAAGCGCTATTTCTCGACGCCTGGTCTCATCAGTTGGCCCGGAGCACGGCCATGGCTTGGTTCCGCCGACTCCGGAAGGCATCCGGCCTTAGCAAGAAGGTCTCGCCGCACATTCTTCGCCATACTGTCGCGACCACGCTGCTTTTCAACGGATGCCCCATCGGGCATATCAAGGACATCCTGGGCCATGAGTACCTGATGACGACCTGCAAGTATTACCTGGGTACGGACAAACGCGCGGCCAAAACAGCGCATGGGAGGTATTTGGATTACGAGCCGCCTCGGCGGCCGTCCGCCTCGTAATTAGGCGTGTCCATGCCTTGTAGAGAACCAAGTAGTAACCCCGCGCGTGCAATGTTCAGGAGATAAGAAAGAGAGGTTTCAAACTGGCCCTTCCATTTTATGCATTAGTGCAGAAATCGCCAGTATGCACATTGTATGCGACATGGCGCGATGGAAGATTGATGCAAGCCTGCCGAGTGCCGCGCTCGCGGAGACTGACGTCATTTTCCCAAGCCGCGACAGATCAGTAGGAGAACGGCTACGGCCAATATCCATAAGAAACTATCGCCTACACGGAAATACAGTGAACGGCCGCTTGGCACGAACATTCCAAACGCGGCGGCTTGCCGACTAAATGCCGGGAGTCTCGAGCCAGGTAATGTTTCACCACTCGCTGCAACTGCAATACTGTTTCCAGAGTTCGAGACGCGGATAACCGGAATCCGGTACTCAATGGCTTGGTAAACAGCTTCCGCCATCACGAAGTCAGGGATACGACTAGGTCCGAACCATGCATCGTTCGATGGACTAACGAGCACATTGCCGGTGTGTTCGATGAACCTCCGTACGTACCGTGGAAACAACATCTCATAGCACACAGCCGGAAACACGTTGAAATAGCTTCTTACCGGGAACACGGTAATCTGATTCCCAGGTTCATAACGCGAGGCATGCGGCAAATAACTGCGCAGAAAAGCAAATCGTCTTTCGGCCGGAATGTATTCGGCGAATGGAAGAAGCATCTGCTTGTCGTATGCAGCAACGTGCCCATTTGGGGTTAGGAAGAGTTCGGTATTGTAATCACCTCCATTAGGGGAAGGCCGCACGCAATTCACCAGAAACGGCACTCGGAACTGTGTAGCGATGGCTCTCAATTCCAAACGAGTTCCGTAGTCATCATTGCAACTGATTCGGGTCGGCGTCTCAGGCCAGATGACCAAATCGACAGAGGGATCGCGGGAAAGAAGATTGTCCGACATTTCCAACAAGGCATGGAATGGGCTCAAGGAATCCCCCGAGTGTGGATCAGAGTCCCCATGCAACGGGGTATTGGGTTGGATGACGCCTATTCTGATCCTGCGGTCGAAGGCGGCATGCGCTTCTTCATTGTGAGAACGAGTGAGGCAAAGATAGCCGTATGCAGGGATGAGAACTGTGATCGCTAAGATTGACGCCAGAGCGAGCTTCAGACTTCGACCGTTTCGGTGGCACAAGATTAATTCGACGAAGAGCCAGTTATAGAAATAAAGGATGAACAGCAGGAGCGGCTGTCCGCCTACGCTCAGTATTTGGACGAGCACAGGAAAACAGTAGAGCGCGTGAGATGAGTCGACTGGAAACAATGAAGGGAAGACACTTATCAGCAAAGCTAAACATGCGGCGGTCTTCACTGCGCCCACCTTGCCGTTCATCCATTGTCCGGCACCATAGAACAGCCCAAATACTCCGTAGGGCAGCGACGAATAAGCACACAGTACTAACAGAACACATATTGCCTGGGCTCTCGACAAATGAAGATACGCCGATAGCGCCACTACGATGCCATTCGTAGAACCAAGCCAGCCACCCAAGGCACACAGATAACAAAATGCACACGCTTCAAGAGGCGACGCCCCATGAATTGCCAGCCCCAGGGGCACGAGGCTAACGAGCACGAGTTGAGGAAGCGGGCCGCCCGGAAGAGAGAGTAGTGAGAGAATGAGAGAGAGAACAGTTAGGCACGCTCGCCTGCCTGTCGTCATGCGCCAGGTTCGGGTCCAAGCCTGCCTTGGTTGCCCCAGAGACTCCTGCCAGCACCTTCCTCCAATCCCTAGGGACGGTCTGTTACCATCAGCTGCCTGGCCGTGAGCTGAAGCGGATACGGCTTTTTCACCGGGTTGGAAAACCACACCTTTACCCACTCCTTAGGCCGGAGTGAACCGAAATCCAGAGGGCGAGTGGTCTCACCCTCCATCCTGACAATCGCCGTCTGCTTGGTCACCCTAACAATATGCCTTCGCACCATCTTACCCGCGTGTGACTCGACGGCGACCTGACCGATTGCATCACCTGGTCCAGAAGCCGGTTCGACCGCGGTAATGAAACCAACAAAGTCGGGCTCTGAGTCGAGACGCTCAGTATTCGGGGGCGACGAACAACACTGCATGACTATTCCTGCCAAGAGACCGGTCACCGCGAAGAAGCGAATGAGAGATGCACTCCCCACGTGGAACGTGACGCCTCCTCTACTAGATTTCCTCATGGACATGAAGAGTTCAAACCCGATCCGCCAAAGTAGAAGTATTCTTCCCAATCCCCGCTCGAGGATTGCAGGCTAAGGTCGTAGCACATGTTGTTCGTTACGCTGCGGTTCAGCTTCGTGGCTCGTTGATAGAAATTGGATGTATCAACGTACCGCACCGCTCGTTGATACGCCGTCCAGCCAAAGCCCTCGTAAGGCCAGTGCCCGCTTCCCATGTCGGTCCGTGTGTGGCGGTCGTCTGTCTCGTCATTCACGATTTCACCGCCGAAATCGACGTAGCTAGCCTGGTCACGCAACCCGGTGTCCTTAAACAGTTCTCTTGGGTAATATCCAACCCAGGTATCTCCGTACCGCAGCCACCAAGCGCCGTTGATTCCGTCTTTGTACCAGAGCAATTTGAACTCCCATTGCTGCCCACCCAAGGAGCTGTAGCTGGTGAATCCTCCACCTAGATAAACGCTCCCGTTGACTTGTACGAACCCGCTGCAGCTGGTGTTGTAACATCCGCCGCTGCCGTAATTATCTGGGGTGAAGTAAATAAACAGGTGGGCGCGCCAGTCTCCGTACAAGTCGTGATAGACCTGCCATCCACCTTCGACCGTTTGCAGGGCTGACCCCGACCCCTGCGTCACCCACATTTGCGACAGGCTGAATTCATCCTCTTTCTCAACGTAGGGACTCCACAGATTGAAGATGCATTCTGCACCCCAATTGTCCACGGATCGCGCGGCGTGCGCGTACTCATGGGGACTGGAACTGGAGCCACCGCCGATAGGCTTACGGATGTCAATGTATTTCTTCTGAAAAAACTCATCCAGTGTTCTGAACCGCCTCAACGTCTCCATGGTCAAGCGCGCCATGGGCACGGAGTGTTCCGGACACGTCTGGCCCGTAAGTGTGAAGAGCTGATTCGGTACTTGCAGCTTTTGCGTGGTGCTCAGAGTCTTTTCTTGCGACGCAGGCGGAGGATTCGTGGGAGCAAACTGAAGCTTATGCTCTTTCATCTCCGGTCGCGTCAACGCTGGTTGTGAATAGACATCGACGCAGTCAATAATCTCACCCGACGGTCCGGGGAAGCTCTTGACCACTTTCTTCGATGCCTGCAGACCGGCGGCGTACTGTTCCATGCGCGCCCGTTCAGCGGCGTCCTTGACGCGGTCTACATTTTCGGGCGTGTTGGGAGCTGCGTTTCCGGTCTCCACCGGCCGTGTTACTTGCCTACGAGCTGAAAACGCAAGAAACATTGCTGTCAGGGCGACAACCAATGAAAGCACTGCGAAGATCGTAGCGAGTTTGGTCATTCTGTTACTCCTTTCTGTTTAGCACTTCTCTTCTACCTCCCCACGGTTTCAATCGGAGTGTCCTTATCTTGCCTTCCATGGCGGTTGCTACCGATAATTTCGTGAACCGGCAGAAGCACCTTTTTCTGTCTGGGGCTACTGCTCAATGCCCTTCCCAGAATTGTATGAGGTCAAGAAAACACAGTGCGCTCTCGGGCGTCTGTCACGCACGTCCAGTACAATAAGTTGTGCGATTTGCGCCAATGCTACGGGCCACATCTGCTGCTGAAGAGACTCTCCGTATCGAGACACACCACTCGGAGCCTGCAAGAGGATCGGAAGCAGGCCCACGGCAAAAACCGACAAGAACCGGAAGTGCTCTGGCCCTGGGACGCCCTGGTGATTCATGGCAGTGTCCTGCTGCGCTGAGTTAGGGAACCGACCGGCAGGCGCGGAGAATGAAAAAACTGTGCTACCTCGGCTTGTTCTTGTCAAGAAGTATCTTTGTTAAACTACTAACGCCTCCGCAGGTCCGTAACCGAAAACGAAAGGCCATCTGCAGGATGCGAATGATCCTGTGACAATTCCTCCTCAAAAGGGATTGACAGATAACTCTGGAAGTGTCGGTACGGACGTCACTTAAGCGTACGGTTGTATGCGATGTTGTGGGGGTCGAACCTCACCGTCGCATCTGACGGTTCGCTGCAATGACGAATTACCCGTGAGTGCTGACCGAAGGACTCTTAAAGATCGGTCCGCTCCGCGTGGCGTCAAGCGCGGTGAAATTCAGGGCAACGAAAAGCATAAAACAGCGGTTCTTCAAGGAGCTCGCCGTTTTATGTTCACAAATTCCGATTCGATGGCTCTTACGCCTGTTTCGACTCCGGTCCGGGTGCTCGAGGCGGATTTCGGCCCGGAGCGCCAGGCGACCATCAGCGAGCTGCTCCCGTATTTCCTGGTCCATCTCACCCATGAGCTGCGCCGCTCAAGCGAGACCGTGGATAAGTACAGGGACTGCATGAATTGGGTCCTGCGTATCATCGGAGACATCACCCCAGGCGAGATCCGCAGCGAACACGTGCTCCTGATCAAGGCGCGTTGCGCAGAGCGCAAGGCGGGCCCCTCGCGCATCGCCAGCATCGTAGCCGCCCTCAAGTCCTTTTTGCGATTCTCGCGGCTAACGCTGGGGTTGGAGACGATCGACCCTTCGCGGATCCACGCACCCAGGATCCCGAAGCGCGAAGTACTGTATCTCACCGCGGCCGAGGTCCACGAGTTTCTGGCGGCCATTCCCATACGGAAGGGCTTGCGATCCTTCGATATGAAGTGGTTGAGTTTCCGGGTGCTATCGGAGGTGCTCCTCGGGACCGGGATGCGGATCTCCGAAGCGTTATCCCTCAAGCGCTCCTCAGTGAACTTCGAGACAGGGGAGGCGAGCATCATCGGCAAGGGCAACAAGGAACGCGTGGTGTTCTTCAGCCCCCGCGCCTTGAATTGGATCAAGGAGTACATCAACCGGCGCACCGACAACAAGGAAGCGCTGTTCCTCGACGGCTATGCTCACCCGTTGACCCGATGCACGGCCAATGTCTGGTTCCGCCGATTCCGCAAGGCCTCGGGTCTCAAGAAGAAGATCACGCCGCATATTCTCCGACACACCGTCGCGACGACCCTGCTTTTCAACGGATGCCCCATCGGGCACATAAAGGACATCCTCGGGCACGAGTACCTGATGACGACCTGCAAGTATTACCTGGGTACGGACAAACGCGCGGCCAAGACCGCGCACGGGAAGTATTTGGATTACGAGCCGCCTCGGCGGCCGGCCTTCTTGTGATCGGACGCCAAACTTGGCGGTCTGTCGTGTCGAATGTGACAGCAATCCTCAGAAGGCCCCTATTCCAGCGGGTCTTTTGAGTTTCTTGGGTATTCCAAGGGTGGATCACCCCGTAACCAGTCGCTGGACAATGGTCAAACTCTGGAACTCTTCGAAAAGCTACATGAACACTGCGTACACGAACCGGCGATCCCGCTTTGTGGCACCCAGACTTAAATCAGGCCCGCGCCATGGTTATCGACGCCCTTGACCAGGCCCCCCTAGCTGCATCACTCATATCGCCCGCACCAACCCATCATCCCTACACGGTCATTGTGTACAGCGGGTTGAAATCAGACCCTGCCTGCCGTCCTGCCATCCACCTCAGCACATAGACCGTTCTCGGATCGGTAAGGCCCCCGCTGAACAAGTTTGGCAACACCTCCATGAGACCATGCGACAGAACGTCCTTGTAATAATCGATGTCGGGCTCCACGACGACGCAGTCAACGGGGCCCTCCGGCCCCTGAATCCTCTTCGTGTTGTTCTGATGGAATGTCAGCTGGACGTTCGTCACGTCAAACTGCAATTGCTTGTAGCTGAGTGTTGCGCCGGTATGCCAGGTGCCGGGATCTTTCTCTTCTCCGAACGATCCCATCTTTCCGGCCTTCACCACATCATCGATCAGCGCCTTGTCGACATATGCAAAAAACCTGTCCTGCGCCATCGGAAATTGCGGATCATCCCAGATAGGCTGCCAGTAATAGTCAAGCGGAGTCTTTTCGCTTGGCAAGGTGATTTGCGACATGGCGGTCAGCAGGTTCAGCAGACACGCAAGGAGAAGTCCTCCCTGCTTGTCGGGCAGATTGCTGTAACGCTCGGGAGCATCGCCGATCCCGGCAGAAATAATCTGTGCGAAGCGGGGCCGCAGACTATTGAGTGCGTTCCAGTCCGCGCCACTGAAGTTCAGATGGGCGCCCTCTTGAATCAGCATCAGGTCGACCGTGGCCAGCCTCGCGGGCGAGATACGCACCGGCATCCAGCCGGCATCTTCATACCCCTTGGCGTTCACGATCACAGTGTAGTCGTCGAACAGATTGTTAAACCACTGCAACTCCTTTACGAGCACGGCTGAGCCGGAGCCGTCGAAATTCAGCATTTGCCACTCGTCCGGCGGACGACTATCGTGAACCCTGCCGGACCATTTCACGGCACTCGACAACGGTTTTCGCGTTCCGTCCACGATGTTGATGAGAATGCTTCCTGTCTGTCCCCCATTCATGGTATTCCCCCTCGCGAAGCCGGGTTTCCATGCCTGCTCACCCCACCCCAGCCGATTTTCGGGCAGGCAGAGGCAGGGCCATGCGGCCGACAATACTACGTGGCTCTTGAGCAACTCCTCCAACACAACAGATAAATTGCTCCCGCCGGCAGAACCACCCCCATGGCAGCCAAGCCCGCCAGCCGCCGCAGGCCGTTATAAAAACCTGTCGTCTCAAGCACCTCGGCGGCAAGGCAATCCAGCCACGCCATGGCGCGTGGTTTCATAAAGCGCCAGACTTTCTTGACGATCACTTCAACAAGGACATCAATGACGAAACACCAGATGTGCTTCATGCGAGCAATTATACAACCACGCTCAGCCCATCAGCTCTCTTCCTTCAGATGGCTCTTTCCGGAAGGAATAATCCAGAAAAATTCCTGAAAAGCGGTCCCGCTTCAAAATCCCAATCGCTACACCTGGCGTTTTCGCCCAGACACAATGCACGGTTTGTGGTAATGAGGCGCGGATCTGTTCTGCTCGCGTCTCATGGTCTTCTACCAGTAATATGGTCGGTTTCTTAATGGGCGGCCTCCTCTCGCTAGACGGAAGAAGCGCTCGAGGAAATGCGGTCGGCGCTCTAAAGATCGGCATTTCGTCGTTAGTTATTAAACTTGACCTGAACAGCAGAGCTGCTACTCTACACACAGAAGTGAAGTTCCTGCAGCGCGACTTCAGTGCTCGCTGTGTGCCGAGCCCGGGCCGTACGCAGGTGTCGGCATATGCGGAAAGCGTCCCACCTCCAAAAGGGGCGCAATGGCGATTCCGCCAGCGCTCCTATTGTAAGCATCAAGCGATCCGAGCTTCGCCCAATTACGCGACTCCTACTGGCCATCCGGGCGGGCGGGCGTTGTGAGTTCGACGGTTGCAACCGCGACCTCACGGAGCATCATGTGACCCTCACTGAGGGAAATTTTGCTGAAGTGGCGCACATCGTGGCATTCAAGCCGGAGGGGCCGCGGGGAAAGGATGCTCTGCGTCCTCGGGACGTCAATGATGTGGCCAATCTGATGCTGTTGTGTCCCGCGTGCCACAAGCTTGTAGACGATCATCCTGGCGATTATTCCCGCACCACGCTGGAAGAATACAAACGCCGTCACGAAGAGCGGATTCGACACGTTACGGGCCTCGGACCCGGCCAAAGAACTACTGTGCTCGTACTGAAAGCTCAAATCGGGGAGCAGACTGTTGCGATTCCGTTTGGCCACATTTTGGAAGCCGTTGCGCCGCGTTACCCGATCAGCCGACCAGGGGTCCTGCTAGATCTCACACTAGTGGCAGGCAACGGCGCTGGTTTCATGGACGTGGCGCGGACCACGATTGATCAGCGCCTATCGCGGTTGTACGAGCCACAAGGAGAAGCAAGCCAGAGCGGTCATGTTTCCGTGTTTGCGCTCGCGCCGATCCCGCTACTGGTTTTTCTCGGCACTAAACTGAGCAATAAAGTCCCGGTGGATATTTTTCAGCGCCATCGCGATACCGAGAGCTGGGCCTGGAAAACGGATGGCACACCTCTCGAGTACGAGTTCAGACAGCTGCGGCGGGGATCAACCAAAGAAAACGTGGCCCTGGCTGTTTCGCTTAGTGGCACCATCGCCCTAGTGGACCTTCCAGCTGAGATTGATTCTGGATTCAGCGTGTACGAGCTGCGGCCCATGGGAATAACCCCTAATCCGACCCTGCTCCGACTGCGCGCCGACCTGGAAAATTTCCGAGTCGCATACCAGGAAGCGATTGGCACGATTATCCGCGATCATGGTTTGATTCCGGCTATCCATCTATTTCCTGCTGTACCAGCGCCTGTAGCGGTGCTGTGCGGTCGCGAACTATTGCCCAAAGTTCATCCCGCGCTCGCGGTTTACGATTATGATAAACAGAAAGGTGGATTTAGGTTTCAATTAAAGGTGAATGATTATGAACACCAGTGAATATCTGCAAAAGGTCCTGGCATCGCAGGATCTGCCCGATGATAGCGCAGAACTCAAAGCGCTCCAGTCGCACCGCAAGGATGTTGAGGATCTGCTCCGGAATTACTTTGCCAAGTCCTCGCCGACTATCCGGTATGGCGGGTCAAAAGCTAAGGGTACGTTGATTCGGGATGACTATGATCTCGATATCGCTTGCTATTTTCCGCATGATGACACGGCTGCGGGCGCTACGCTTAAGGATATTTACAACAACGTGGCGACGGCACTTGGAAATGACTACTACTTGGATAAAAAAACCTCTGCAATCCGGCTTAAGAGCCGCGATCCGAAAACGTACGCCACAGATTTTCACATCGACGTCGTTCCGGGGCGTTACACCGACTCCAAAAAGAGCGACGCTTTCCTGCACCAGTCTTCCAGTGATAAAGAACGACTGAAGACAAATCTCGATGTGCACATCGAACATGTAAAAGACAGTGGCGTTGTGGATGCCATTCGGTTGCTGAAATTGTGGAAGACGCGCCGCGGATTGCGCGTAAAACAGTTTGTTTTTGAGCTCCTCATCATCGATCTGCTCGGCAAAAAGAAGAAGGACGCTCTCGCAGACCAGCTGCTGCACGTCTGGACGGAACTTCGGGACCGGACCGAGGCGCCCGCCGTGGAAGATCCTGCTAATCCAACAGGCAATGATTTGACGCCATTGCTAAAAGCTGAATGGTCCTCGCTTTCCGCGGCTGCCGCTAGCACGCTGGCGAGCATCGATACAACTGGTTGGGAATCGGTGTTTGGGAAAGTAGAGGAAAAAGCTGCAGCCGATAAGGTCGCGGCATTGAGGAGTGCGGCCGCCGCAGTTTCGGTGCCCACCAAGCCGTGGTCTCCACCTGAATGAAGCGGCCCTGGCATCTCCAAAATCCAGAGTTGTTGCAGCGAACCCGAGTCGAGCTTGAGGAGCGGTATCCAGACCTACATCTCTCCGCGGAAATCAATACGGTCTACGTCCGGGGTAGCTTCCCCGTCGAGCATGGCGGGGAGGTTCTCGACCGTTTTCAGATCCAGGTCGAATTGCCCGCCGAGTGGCCAAGTGTCACCCCAGTTCTCCGGGAGACGGGAGGGCGCATCCCCTGGAGCTCCGCCAGACACGTTAACCACGACGGCGTGGCTTGTCCTCTTGTGCCCGAAGAATGGTTGTTAAGCCCTAATCGTGATTCGCTAGTAACGTTCTTAGACGGACCTGTCCGCAATTTTTTCATTGGTCAAAGCCTGTTCGAAGCAGGCGAGCCATTGCCGTTCGGTGAGAGGCCACACGACAGGGATGGCCTGCTGCAGAGTTATGGAGAATTGCTGGGCGTGGAGGATGAGCCTCAGATCCGGCGATTTCTCGAGGTTCTAAGTCGTCACGAAGTCAAGGGTCATTGGGATTGTCCCTGCGGAAGTGGTATCCACTTGCGAAAGTGTCACATGGAAAAAGTCCAGCAACTCCGGAAACGGGTTCCTCCATCCGTAGCGGCACAAGCTCTTAAGCGGCTTGGCTGAATCTCTGGTCCATTGGCTTCCTATCCAGAACGGACGGACCTAAGTACCGAGTATGCGCAGGCATTCGCGCCTGACACTGGCTAATTTCTTTACGTCATCGTAGTCGGACACGAAGTTCTCCAATACATGGGCTGCGCCGTCGCGCATCCTCTTCATGTCCTTAATAACATGGTCGTCGAGCCGAAATGCGCCTTCCTTAACGGCCAATCGTAGGATGTCGGCGATATTGAGGTAATTGAAAAGACTGCGAGCCGCATCCCCAGCCCGCTTGTATTGACCCGCGATTTGTTGGAACCGCTGTGGAGGGAGGTTTCTGCGTAAATACTCGTCACTGCCTTTCACCGGCCGCAATGAATCCAGCGCCAGCCTTTCCACGGCTTCCAAAATCACGTAAAACGTCAATTTCACCAAGTGGTGGTTGAGGTCCGAGAAGTGCACGTAGCCGTCGATGTGCCGATGACTCAGAACGAAGGCGAACTCACGCTCCTCAAAGAATTCGACAAGGTCGAGGAGACTCGTTCCACCGCTGATCAGGTCTTCCACCTTAATCTCTTTCATGCAACCGGTATCGCGTTCGAAGTAGGCTGTGAGCTTTCCCTTCTGCCGAATGGGAATCACGCTGAAATCAGGATAGGCTTTCGAGACCGTGGCCGGTTCTGCCCTATCCTGCGCACAAACCAAGCTGTTGTCCGGAATCATGATGTCGCGCACGACGAACGTCACAGCGAGACGCTTGAGAGTTCCCTCGATAGTCGGCATCACTCCTGCCTTTTCATCTGGCAGCCATGATAAACTTAGTGGTCTGTCGTGTCGAATGCGACAGCCAACCTCAGAAGGCCTCTATTCCCGGGTCGATAGAGACGATCTTCCGCAATATGCGCTCGAGATCCTCCTTGTCTTTTTGTTCAAGACCCTCTGACAAATTCTTCCAGCGCTTGGCTCCGGCCTTGTGGTTGTCTTCCAGTATTTTCAGGCCCCTGGAAGTAATTTTGAGTCTCGTTATGCGATGGTCATGCCGGTCCAATTTCCGTTTTAGGCCTCCAGCTTTGACCAGACCCCTGACCATGACCGTCGCCGCAGGAGGGCTGATATGCAATTTTTTTGTGATATCTCTCATGCTTGGCAAGCTAGGGCTCGCTGCAAGAATGAGTACTTCCTCTTGCAGGTTGGAGAGCATGCCGACCCTGTAGCGGCGGGAAAGAATAGGCCTGAAGGCGGAATAGACAAGCGAGGCCATGTTTTCGTGTGCGGGCATAGAAAAAAGAAATTCTTAATTATATTGATATTGGGCCATCGACAGGTGCCGGCTGTAGTCAGATCCGTTCGGCGAGGTCTTTGAGGAGGCGCTTGTCATACTCGTATGACGTGATGACACGAGGCTTCTTGGCTATGAGCGCTCTCGAGGAGATCCTGAAAAATTCTGGGGCGTTGGTCTGGACACCGCAGACGAGGTAAATGTCGTAGCCTCGGTCGTTAGCCGCTTCCTGCTGTTTCTGGGTGAGGGAGATGAAATCTATCTCACTGAAGGACTTTTCCTTCGTCTTCACCTCGGCACATTGCCCGTCTACTTCAAGGTCGAATGTGCCCTTGATCCGTTGCACCTGGTGCCCGGAGTTCTTGAGGTGCTCGATCAGCATCTTGATTCCGGATTCTTCATTGGGATGAGGCATAAATACTTTCCTGAAATCGGCGGCCTCCCTCAGCTACGCGCTGAGGTTTTTTTACAGCTCCCCCCGGAACGCCTTGTCGAGAATCGAAGGCATGAAAGCATCGAGTTCTGTTGATGTCTCCATCTGTAATGCCTTTAACGAATTTGTCTTTTGTTGTAGGTCGTCTAGATACGTAACGATCCGGCGTTGTTCAACGAGCGAGGGGAGCGGAATTCGTTGGGCTCTGTAACGTCCCAACGTGAGGTGGCCGTGAGTCGAGTGAGTCAAACCGACACCTAGCATAAGATTGCAGCGGTGTAGAAAGTGAAAAAGGAATTCCCGTGAAAGTTTGCTAACATCAAGCGAATTAATACGCCACATGTTCTGATTCATCAGTGCTGGCAAGATCGACGGAGGGATAATGCAGAGTTTACCGACGCTGCCGCCGACCATCACCATCAGAATATCTCCGGCATCGAGTTGGTAATCGGCGTAATTACTTTCCAATTCACTCGCCAGAAACACACTGTCGGCGAAGTCGACGCTTTCATCCGCACGAATATTCGATACGCGGAAAATCAATCGACCCTCGGGCCGATAATCACTGCTTTTGAAAGCATAACCGGTGCGGAATCGCGCCACCTCCCCAAGCATCGGCCGAATTACTCCTGGATCCGACTCGAGTACTGAAAAAATACTGTCGCGGGTATTTGACAAAAGTGCTTCCGCTTCCTTCGCCGACTGCTGTCGCAGTGCGTGTGCCTCCTCAATTTTGCCTGCCAGCTCCTCAATCCGCGCCACGACCCGCCGCTGCTCTTCTACTGGGGGGAGTGGAATTTTCATCGACAGCAGTTCGTTTTCTTTTAGGCGGTTCCTGCTTGTGGGAGTTCCTCCGGTACTGAGACTTAGCACTTCATCCCAAACAGATGACCTGCTGAAATACTTCCAGATGTACCGACCGTCGGCACGATCCGTTCTTACTGTAAAGCACGGGAACTCATTCGAAACATAGCAGCCCTGGTGTTCATCACTCGCAACTGCAAAAGAACCCTTCCACCCAAAAAGCCGGTTATAAACGAAATCACCCTTCTCGACACGATAGACTTCACCTGCACGAATCTCCAAGCCAGGCAATACATCCTTGACGTACAAGCCCAGAGCGTACCAATGAGCTCCGAGAATGCGATAGGTCGTGGCAGAGTCGACCTTTTCGGGTCGGCTCACCGGAACCAGGACCTCGCCAGCCGGAACGAGTGGCCAGTTATTGATAGTGTTCGTCATTGCTGCGCACGCGTTAGCACTTGATTGATCTCACTCATTAACTCTGCAATGCGCTGTTCCTTTTGAATGATGCTCTTGGCAAGTTGCTCCGGCGGCAGATGAGTGATGTCCTCTTTGGCCCGAGGGTTCTTAATATCCAGATTAACTGAGACGAGATTTCCTTCGCCGTTATACATCAGCACATTTTTGGCCGACACCTTCCACGCCCGATCATTCTCTTCGCGCTTCTTCCACCACGCGAGGCACGTTGCAAATTCCTCGAACTGAATAGGCGCAGTCTTGGTATAGTTCTTCCGATCTTCCGGCAACGGCTGCTCGTAATACCAAATGTCTTTCGTTGGTCCCGAGCGGTCGAAGAACAGCAAGTTCGTTGGAATACTTGTGTAAGGCGCAAACACCCCGTTTGGTAGCCGCACGATCGTGTGCAAATTGAACTCCTTGAGGAGATCCTCCTTGATCCGCGCGCATACACCGTCACCAAACAAAACACCGTTCGGGACGACCATGCCGCACCGTCCGCCCTTTGATCCACCGACGGGGCGGCGAAGCTTCCGCATGATAAGTTGCAGGAAAAGCAGCGCAGTCTCTGCTGTCTGCTTGTCCTCCGGAAAGTTGGAAAGAATGCCGCGCTCTTCCTCGCCTCCAAACGGAGGATTAGTAACGATGATGTCTACCCTCTCTTTGTCACCCATCTCACGCAAAGGCGACGCCAACGCATTAATCGGAGCTATTTCCGGGTATTCCAGGCCATGGAGCAAAAGATTCATCTGGCACAGGAGGTATGGGAGCGTCTTCGGCTCAATGCCGTGCAGCGTACTGCGCTGCAACCGGGTGAAATCCTCGGCTTTCTTGCACTGCTTCTTCAAGTGTTCGAACGCCTCAACAAGAAACCCGCCCGTTCCCGCTGCCGGATCAAGAACCGTCTCGCCAAGGCGCGGATCAACGACGTTGACGATGAATTTCACCACGGGCCGCGGCGTGTAGAACTCCCCAGAGTCGCCAGCCGCATCCCGCATCTCGCGCAACATGCTCTCGTAGAGCTGCCCCAGCGTGTGGATCTCGTCCTGCGAGGTGAAGTGGATCTCATTCACCTTGTTGATGACGTCGCGGAGAAGATACCCACTGACCATGCGGTTGACCGTGCCTTCAAAGACTTTGGCGATAATGTCGCGCCGGTCGCCGTTTGAACTCTGGAGCGAACGCAGGTAAGCAAAAAGCCCCAAGCCCCGCTTGCCATCCGGCCGCACAGCCTCGTCCTGGTTGATGAACGCCAGAAGCTCGGGGCCGGTAATTCCGCCCTCCGTTTTTGCCGCCCAGTCGCGCCATCGGTAGGGCGGCTCGATGGCTTGCCGGAACTTCTTTCCAGAAAGCTTCGCTTCCTCCGCCCGAATTTCCTCCATGTCGTCCAGGAACTTGAGGAACATGATCCAGGTGAGCATTGGCAGCCGATCCAGGTCGCCGTTCAAGCCCTTGTCCTTCCGCATGATGTCGCGGCAAGACTTGACCAGACTTGCCAGCTGCTGGGCAGTTGACTTTGGTGCCTCTACCTTCTTTTTGCTTTTGGGCATAGTTTTGGAATCCAATTATGCTGCGTAAAGAAGACTCTGCATCTGCTGCACGGCCGCACGCAGTTTTTCTGCGCCGCCGAAGAATCCTGCGATCTGCGGAATCGTGCCGCGCTCTGAAATCGGCGGTACCTTCAGGATTTCCGGGATCTGAAACTGCGCGGTCCCGTACTCGATGTATTTATCAAGCATTTCGTCGAGTACCGTCCGCGCATCGGTTCCGTACTGGTCGAAGAAATCCTTCTTGTCTTTGCGGAGCATCTCGGCACGTTCCCGCCGCGTCCGCAGCGGCGCGTTGAATGCCACGTGACACAGAAGGTCGAACGGGTCGGCATCCGGCTGATTGGCAGCCTTCGCTAATTCCTCGAATGAAATCCCACGTTCCTCGAAGGCATCAATGATCTTCGCTCGCTCCTCGGCAATGCTCCACTTCGACCGGAGCGCAGCTGCCGAAGGATACAGGTTGCGTACCTTCTCGGCGGTGTAATCGGTGAATTTTACGACCCTAAGCTGCTTCCCGTTTGCGTCGAGTTCATAGACCAAGTGCGCCGCAATCTCCACCGATCCATTATCCACGTAGAACTTCCGTGCCGGGACCTCCGGTTTCTCGCTCCAGTCGATGATGGTCCTGTCTTCCTCAAGTTCTGGCGCCTTCGCCTCTTCCACGACTTTCGTCTCAACTTGCTTGCCGGATTCGTCCATCTCCTGCTCGGTGATAAGCGCCGGTTCGCCGTCAAAATCGGGGTCGGCAAAAAGCCGGGTGGCGCTGCCGGTGTAATCCAGAATATTGAAATAGAGTTTCCCGTAGTCGTCCCGGACGCGCGTCCCTCGTCCGATGATCTGTTTGAAATCGGTCATGGAGTTGATGACCCGCGCCAGAACAATGTTCTTGCAGGTCGGCACGTCCACGCCTGTCGTCAGCATCTGCGAGGTGGTGACGAGCGCCGGGACCATCGTTTCCACATCCATGAAGCGGTCAAGGTACCCCCGGCCTATATCACCCTCATCGGAGACGACTCGCACGACGTAGTCCAGCTGGTCCTTCACTATGTCGGTATTGCAGTTATTCAGGGCCTTGCGCATTTCCTCGGCATGCTCCTGGTCCACGCAGAATACGATGGTCTTGCCGAAGCGGTCGGTGTTTTTGAGGAAATCGCTCAAGTTTCTGGCAATCGCCTCCGTTCGCGCTCTCAAAGCCACGACGCGCTCGAAATCCTTTGTGCCGTAATCGCCATCGGGAATTTCCCGCCCGTACCGATCGAGTTCCCCTTTCGTAGGCCTCCATCCAGCCGCATCCACGGTCGAGACAATCCGGTGCACGCGATACGGCGCCAGGAACCCGTCGTCGATGCCTTGTTTCAAGCTGTAGGTGTAGAGGGGATTGCCGAAATACCGGTAGGTGTCCCGGTTGTCTTGCCGGAGCGGCGTCGCCGTCATGCCGAGCTGGAACGCCGGCTCGAAATATTCGAGGATCTCCCGCCAGTTCGACTCGTCGCGGGCGCTGCCCCGATGGCACTCGTCCACGATCACGAGGTCAAAGAAGTCTCTGGGAAACTCCCGATATAGACCCGGGCGCCGTTCGTCCCGCGCGATCGCCTGGTACGTAGCAAAGTACATCTCACGGCTCTTTACCGCTTTCCCTTCGATCTTCCAGCGCGCGTCCCCGAACGGCGTGAATATCTTGTCCTTCGGATCGTCCACGAGAACGTTCCGGTCCGCAAGATACAAAATCCGGGGTCGTCGATATTCGCCGGTCCGGTTCCAACGCGAGCTCCACAGCTTGTAGCAGACCTGGAACGCAATCACCGTTTTGCCGGTCCCCGTGGCCAGGGTCAAGAGCACTCTGCGTTTGCCTTGCAGGACTGATTGTACCGCGCGGTTGATGGCGATCTCCTGGTAGTACCGCGGGGACTTCCCCGAGAGGTGGTAATAAGGAGTGAGCAGACGCTCGGCGGCCTTGTCGTCGATCGCTTCGGCCTTGCGCAAGCGGCTCCACATCTCTTCTGCTGAGGGGAAGCTATCGAGGTCGTTGTCACGCCCGGTCAGGAAATCATGTTCGACGATCCCCTTGCCATTCGTCGCGTAGGCAAACTTCAGGCCGAGAATTTGCGCGTATTCCTTTGCCTGCTGAAGCCCGTCACCCGGGCGCTCGTAAATGCTCTTTGCCTCTACCACCGCGACCGCAAAGTCCTTGCGGTACCGGAGGAGATAGTCCGCCCGCTTTTGGGGGTGACGCCTGATCTTGTCTCCGGCAAGCACTATGCGGCCGTCGGTAAACGTCTTTTGTTCGCTGATTTGCTCGTCGGTCCAACCCGCAGCGTAGAGTTTGGGCAGGACGTACTTCCGACAGGTGTCCGCTTCGGTGAGAGTTGGCATTTGTGAGTAACTAATTCTGGATAATACCAAGAATCAAATCAGTGAGGGAGAAATACTAACTTTAATCGTACCCCGAATCTCAAAATCCGGCAAAAGCCGCCCCCGAAAACCTAAATGCGCTGGGGGAATGCACCATGACCATCGGGACACCACCGCGCGTGCCTTCCTTCCCCACTTCCCCACTCCACCGCCAGCGACCTATGTACCCGTCTAGTACATGCCCTTGACCCTAGGCATGTAGCTGGTACCGTGGAGAAGGTCCTGCGGATTAATGCAGGTCTGCACTTATGTACTTATCCAAAGTTTCTGTCAGGAACTTCCGCAACCTGAGAGAGCTCGACATCGCCCTCAGTTCTGGCCTCAATGTTATTGTCGGGGAAAATAATGTCGGAAAAACTAATTTACTGTATGCAATACGCGCTGGTCTAGGCGCTGCGTCTGCGACGGGCGAACTAGTCAGGCTTGATAAGGATGACCTACATATCGATGCGGCCGGTGTTCGAACTGACGCGCCGGTCCGGGTTGACTTTACGTTTGAAGGGCTGCGCGAACACGAACGCGCCCAATGTATCGAGATTCTTAACTATGACGCATCCGCACCAGAGAAGTCGACGGCAAGTATTCATTTTGAATGGTCCTGGAATGATAAAACCGGCCGTTGGACACTACGTCGCTGGGCTGGCGATCGTCCGGATGCCGAAGCCGCCGTACCGGACGAAATCTTGCAATCGATTCCTGTCACTCTACTCAGCGCCATGCGTGACGCGCTAAGCGCTCTTATGCCTGGCCGTCAAAGTCGGCTGGGCAGGGTTCTCGCAGCGACTGCGGGAGATGTAGATCGATCCACCCTGGAAGGAATTATGCTCGGCGCAAACACGGAACTCCAGAAATCCGAATTGATCGCTCGGGTCGAAAAACGCATTGATGACATATTGATGGGCACATCTGGGCTTGAACTTAGTCAGCAAGCGGCAATCCGGACGTCAGAGCCGCACTTTGAGCGTATCGTGAATAGTCTCCGCTTAGTGCTAAAGATTCCCCCAATCAACCAGAACGATGGAGACGAACAACCTGAGCAAGAAGAACAGCAGAAGCGGGAAGAGGCCATTCGCGAATTGCAATCGAATGGTCTCGGCTACAACAATCTGCTCTACATTGCAACAGTTCTGGCTGAGCTGACCGTCACCCCGGAGATCATGCTGCCTTTACTGTTCGTCGAAGAACCCGAGGCCCATCTTCATCCGCAGCTCCAGACCCTTTTGGCCGACTATCTCGCTGATGCGAGTCGTACGGGGTCAACCGGCCAAACTCAAACGATCATAACAACCCATTCGCCCACTATCGCTGCCCATGTCTCGCCAAAGGCAATCAAGGTCATGCACTGGGGCAAAGCTGGCGGTTTGAACTGTGTTGGCCTAGATCGATGCGGACTCAGTGAACGGGAAAGCAATCAATTACAACGTCTCCTGGACGTTACGAAAGCCACCCTACTGTTCTCAAAGGGAGTCATTCTCGTTGAAGGTATCACCGAAGCTTTGTTGTTGCCTGTTCTTGCACGTCGCCTTGGGATCTCGCTCGAGCAACATGCGGTTTCGATTGTACCTGTTTACGGCGTTGATTTCGCAACTTTAGCAAAGCTATTTGGCAACACAAAATTGCAATTGCCATTGGCGATTGTTACTGACGGCGATCCTGAAGTCATTGATGCTGCGGAGCACGGTGGCAAAGTCCCGAAAGGATATCCCGGAGATGCCGAAGCTTGTAACCGCGTGCAGAATCTCAAGCATCTCGAGTCCGCGGACCCCCTGACTAAGGTATTCGCCTCTACTGTTACGCTCGAGTACGACCTCGGACTTGCCGGGCTCGCGAACAGCGAGATCATGTGTTCCGTCTGGGAATCGCTGTTCGAAAAGACCCCCTTGACCTTCAACGCGGAGTTATTGAAGAAGTGCGGCGAAGATCCCAAAGCGCGTGCTCTACTCCTATGGCGAGGTATTTGCCTCAGCGCAGCGACCAGAAGCAAAGCTGAATTTGCCCATGCGCTTGCGCTAGCTCTTGATGAAAAACGAGATGGCGCATATGTCATTCCGTCCGGCGACTTCAAAGTTCCAGAGTACCTCGTCGCAGCCATAAAACATGTTGTCGGCTGACGAAAATATCGATGATCACCCTTACTCCTGAACAAAAATCAGCCTTGAACAGTGATGCACGGATCACCGTTGTGAAGGCTGGTCCGGGCTCGGGGAAAACAAAACTTTTCGTCGAGGCAGTACAGAAGTCTTTGCAAGCCTGGCAGTCCCGGACGGCTGGATTGGCTGCGCTCTCGTTTACGAACGTTGCACAGAACGAAATAACGGAGCGACTCGGAGGACATCTGGGAGCACCTCATTTTGTGGGTACGCTCGATTCGTTTCTGTTGCGCTTCGTAGTGCGACCTTTTGGACATGTGGTAGGCGCATCGACGAATGGCATTCGGTTAATTGCTTCCCCCCTTGATATGGAGATGCGGGGTCATGAAGTGCAAATCGGTCCAACGGCTAAGGACAAAATAGGTCTGTTTCGAGTGCGTTTCAACCAAGGCACTGGAGCATCACTCACTTTCAGGTATACCAATCACATGGGACGGAATGGCAATGTTCCGGCTGCCTATTCCGCCGCCATCTTGGCGAAAAAGAAGATGCTGTGGAAGAATACGGGCCTTATCACCCACTCCGATACCCACTATTTGGCCGCAGCCATACTCGAAATGCATCCAGACATCGCTGCACTGGTTGCACAGCGTTTCCCGGTATTGCTCGTCGACGAATTGCAAGACACCGCTTGGTTTCTCGGTCGAGCCCTTGTCGAGTTATTGAAGGTCAAGAATGTTCGCAGTATGGTGGTGGGCGATCCAGACCAAGGGATTTACGAATTCGGGGGAGCGAATCCCAACCTTTTTTCCGTAATCGAAGGACTTCCGGGTGCCAAAGTCTTCCCGCTAACAGTCAGCCAGCGTTGCTCACGACGCGTCTGCAGGGTTGCAAGTGCGCTTTCGGATTCGGGCGCTACAGTGAATGCCAGATCTGATGCCCCAGACGGCCGTACCGTTATGCTGGTCCATACGCTTGCTAAGCCCGCTCCTGATGCAACCCTGATTAAAGACATCATGGCACTCGCGCAGGAACCTGCGTGCGTCACCGTGCTGGCAAGGCGCAATCAGACGATATTACGGTTAAGAGGAGCGGAAGATAGCGCAACATTCCCTGGGCGTTCGCGATTGGCGCGCGCGTGCGACAATGCATGCGTCTTACTCCGGACGGGGCAGGCTGCAAAGGCAAGCAGCATCATCGCAAAGGAACTCCATACTCTAGCATTTGATGATGAGGTTTTTAGCCGGACGAAACTGCGGGATCGCGGTATCGACCTTATAGACTGGAAGCAATCGGTATATAAGGTCCTGTCTAGTGCAACCGAAAGTCCGGCACCTACTTGGAACGAGTGGATTTCCGAACTACGCAGTACGATTGAATCGGAATTGGCTCGCCTTACGGGGAAAACTCTATCATACGGTGCGTTGCTCAAGAAAGATTCTGCGAATGCACTCAGGAACACCGGAACGCTCACAGTCGCCACCGGCACATGGCCGCCGTCATACTCTTTCATGAACGTGCACCAGGCAAAGGGGCGCGAATTCGCCAACGTCCTCTATTTCCACCCGAAACCACACGCCCAAAACGATCCATGTCCTTCCAAGCAATGGTTCGCAAGCGGAAACGAAGAGAGGCGAATCGCTTACGTTGCCGCAACCAGAGCGAAGATGCTCTTTATATTGTGTGTTCATAAGGAAACGTATGATGCTTTAAAGGCGAAGCAGTCAAACTTTGTTGATCTCTTTGAAGTCTTTTTGCTTGGACAACTGGGTAGCGCCTCCGTCCCGGCATGAGATAGGAGCATATATCTAACTCTTTTAACATAGCGTAATGGAGTGACTATGAAAATCGCCTGCCTCGGATGGGGTTCCCTAATCTGGGATCCTCGCTCGCTTCCAATTCGGCGTGAGTGGTTCAAGGATGGGCCGTTCGCGCCAGTCGAGTTTACTCGCAAGTCGTCGGATGGTCGCATTACGCTCGTTATCGAGCCGAGCGCGTCTCCGGTGCGGCTGCTCTGGGCTCACATGCTCCCGACTAGCTTGCAAGCTGCTAAGGAAGCGCTGCGGGACCGAGAATGCATAACAGCTAAAGACTGGTCTTCAAAAATCGGATCGTGGCAGCAGGGCGAACCGGCGCCTGCCAATATGCCGGAGCTGCCGAACTGGGCCGAAGCCCACGGCCTGGATGCTGCTGTTTGGACTGCCCTCGTCACTAAATTTGACGACGTTCAGGGTGTGCCGTCAGCAGAGCAAATACTCGAATACCTCCGAGGACTTACAGGCACCGCGCGAGAGAATGCGAAACGGTACATTGAACGCACCCCGCGCCAAATAGATACAGAATATCGACGCCGCATTGAAGCAGCCCTCGGGTGGTTATACCCAGAACACTGAATCCGGTCCCCGAAGTCTCTCGCCTTAATCGCGCGGTGGTTTTGCATTTATAAAAGATCTAAAAATCGTGACCTTTCTAAACTTCCAGTGTCGTGACCACGCCCAAGGCGAAGACGATGGCCCCAAGGTCGTAGGGCATCATAGAAATATCCAGCAGCACCTCTTAACAAGGCTGGAGGAGCGCCAGCAGGCGGGAACGGGACGAACCCATAAAACTCTGCAGAAACCATTCGATTCTGGTTAAATATCGGCGTTAGAAAATACTTCGAGGAGGATTCTTCGCTGGTCATCCCTGAATTGCCCGAGCCAAAGCTCACGCACGCCGCATAGATGCTGGCAAAAACAACCCGATAACAGGCTCGATGGCCGGTCTCGTCTCGAAATCAGAGCCTTCTTCGAGGAGAATCTCGGCTTTGCAGCGCCAGAATCGCGGACACCAAGTCTCGACAATTAAGATTAAGAACTCGGACTACGAGGAGAATTCTGCCGCTCCGGCAACCAAGAGGCTCGCAGCGATGCGTGCCTGTTTGGTGTGGCGCCTTCAGGCGATAAACGTCAGATTCTTCTGGGAATGGCGCAAGTTACAAGTCGCGTACGTACTCACTCAGTTGCCCAGCTCACGAAATTGAGGTACGATTCTGCAAAGATCACGCCCAACATGTCGGAGGAACGTCATGGAGGGTAGAGAAACTTCTGGCGTCATTCTCAGCGCCCTCGGATTCAATGCGTCATTGGTTGCGTTGCTGTTGGCTGCACAAGGCTACGTCGCAGGGCGCTTGGTTCCTGCCGGAGCACGGCTGCTGTGGCACCGTCATGTCCTTTGGATTGTTCCAGGAATGCTACGCACCTACTTCGGCATCTATATGCTCGCCAAAGACTTCCGTGAGCTGACAAAGGCTGCCTCACATTCAAACACTGCATCAGTTTGTAGCAGACTGGATCAACAACTTCTGGTGGTTCTAGCTCATTGTTGCAATCGTTGGTAAACTGCGCGCGGGACACGCCGTTCAATCGAGGTCGCTACCATGTTTCCAGCAAATGTTCTCGCCTTGCTTAATTCACACGGGTCATCGTCGACGTTGCCTGGACCGACTGAACTATTCTATCAGCTCGAAGCCTTAGAAAAGAACAGTAGCCAGTTCCTGGACGGGGACGGCGCATCCGAATTCCCTCAGATCCTGCGATCTGCGGATTGGATCCAGCAATTCACGCTGTTTCCAGGCCAGCATTTCCCGCGGAACGTCGATGAGTTCAGGCAGATGGTGCGCTACGTGCCCACGACGGATGTGCTGTGCGATGATGGCGTGCTTTCGCCGCTTGCCGCGGTACTGCATCTGACGCCAGCTACGGGCCTCGAGGGAGGCATGCGGTTGCTCTGGGGGCTGATGGTAAAACTGAGCCGTGCCTATAGAATGTTCTTAGTCCTCCAGGACGCGGGCTGGCAGACGTCCGCGGCGGTCGCCGCGGCTATTCAAGCCATCAACTCCAACCCGGATCCAGACCCTCTGCCAATCCCCAGTGAGCTGGCTGAATACCTCGAGCCGTGCCTCAACCTCCTTTGGGCGTACTGGTTAGGGCCCACTTCTCCTCTGCGTGATCAGGCGATTTGGATAAAGCCGCAAGACGTTCAGAGTCTGGCCCCTCAGGTCATCTGCCGATCCCCGAATCAGGCCAAGGTGGAGGCGCGATTCATTCTGTCAGCCCGAGAGGAGGGGGTCTCTCAGCAAGACCTCTTCAAGGACGTGCTGTCGAAGAACCTGGTTCTTTCTGGGGGCGTTAACTGCCCCATCGAGTTTGTCGGAGATCCAATGCCGGTCGGTCCGAATGGCGCAGCCGACGGCACCTGGCTGTTTGTCGTTAGGTCCAAACAGCCCATTGACGGCGGAAAGGCTCATTCGGGCCCCGTCAACATGGTCGCTCCAAAGCTATGTACGGCCGTGGCACAGTTTCTCATGGAGGTGAGGAAGGCGTTGCAGGTGAGGTCAGATCGGTTCTGGCTCCCTTGGGATCCCTTGGAGCAGAATCTCCTGTGGGTCGGCGCGCCAGCCATGAATTTCACAGTGCCCGGATGGCTGATAGAGGATCCATCCCCCGAGAGCGTTCTACTGGATATTTGGGGCGGCGAACATCTGACGGTTTGGATCGACAGTGTTCAAAGCGTCGATCGAGATCTCGTGTCGCCCAGGAACCATCAGCGCGTATATGTGGATCTCCCTCGGGACATGCAACTCAGGAAAATGCAGCCCAGACCACCCTTCGGACCGGTGTACACCTGTCTGTGGCCGCGTCGGTACGATGTACGCATTGTAGTTGCGAACCGATGTGGAAATGTGGACAAGACATCGAACACCGGGGTCACCTATCCGGTGCAGTTGCATTATCTCGGCGCGGAAGTGGGCCAGACGATCGGGCAAGGCAGCCTCAGTGCCTACGCGGAACTCCGCCATCAACCCGCGTACGGATCCCACGTGCAAGGGTCACCGGACTCTGTGTGCCCCGTGACGCCACCGATCGTCAGGGGGAAGCCTGTGAGAATTCGGCTCTTCTTCGAACATGATGCGCCGCCACCGCACTATTCCCCGGACTCATCGGGGGTCGTAAACTCCCTGCCCATCAAGTGCACGGTGAATTTCTCGGGACCCTCAAGTCGATTGGTCGGCCAATCCTGCGAGGGCGTAGCCTTTGAGGGCGTTGTCGGCCCCGCCGGCATCAATCAGGCAAAATACGAAGAGATCCGATCGAGGTGGCCATCGATGTTGGGCGTGGTGGCGGTCGACATCGACCTGCACGATTATGACGCGACAGGAACGTACGCCGTCTCTGGTACCGTGGACTTCACGGATGCGATCAAGACCGAATGCGGGTTTACGACAAGCCCGGTGCCGTTCAACGTCTCGTTTCTCGTCAGCGACCCAAGCACCATCTGCGTTTACTGGGTTCGCGTAAAGCCGGAGGGCAAAGAGGGGAAGCCTGTCACTGACGATGAGGCGCTCGTGCTGGGCGAATGGCTCCAAGACGTGATCCCTTCGGCGATCCTGGAGTGTTCGTTTGGAGGCACCATCTCCATCAGCGAGAGCGGCACCAGCAGCGATGATATCCTCGACAAAGTTGAGAGTGTGCGGGGAGGCAGAAATGGCATATGGATCGCTCTCATTGATGAGGATCTGTACAATTCGTGTGACTCATCGGTGACGGACTGGGGCGGATGGACGAATCCCTTGGGAGGCCGAAAAGCGTGGGTAAAGCTTGATCGCGAAGCCGGGGCATTTAGCACGGCGGTGAGTGTCGCCCATGAGCTCGGACATGCGCATCCGCTGGCATTCAAGCACATCCGTGGTTGGGGCGCTCCTCCCACATACGAAGGCGTGGGAGATTACGTCTCCGGATCAGGGTACGACGCCGCGTTGCATTATTGGAGGCCGGCGATGAAGGATTTCTATCCGTATGCGAGCTGTGGAGAAAACCTGTTCGTCCCGGGGGGCAACGCGGGATGGGGACCGCCAGACGAGCTTTCCTATTATGTCGTATCGCCTGAGAGTAACCACGACGTCATGACCTATGCTCCCCCTATAAAAGGATACGAACTGTTCAAGACGGAGCAGTTTCTCCAGCAATTCGAAGAGTGTAGGTGAAAGGACCGAACGATGCGCACAAAACCAGGCAGAGATTATCTATTGGTCCGCGGCTCGTGTTCGGCAGGGGAGATCGTACGTCTGAGCACGCCTGACCTGGTCCATAGCGACCGGGAACCGCGTTTTGGAAAAAGACTGTTGGAGGACGTTGAGATCGTCGGGAAAGGCCAGGATGGGTCAATCCTTTTTGCCAAACATCCTTTTGCGCTGGTGCCTGGTGAGTCGCACCCGGAAGACGCGATCGTGCAACGGTTCGAAACTGCGGTTCCGTGGGTGCGGAAGCTGGATCGTGTGGAACTGAGTGTGAAAGGCAGGCAGGTCCGCGCCCTCGATAGGAGCAAGCGTGCGGAAGTTGATCTCGGTGAGGCCAGGCGGGGAAAGGCGGGCGTTTCGTTCGAGGTTCGCGGCTCGTACGACCGGTTGAACATCACCGCCCACGACCCCATAACGAAAGAATGGCGCCATCTGTTCTTGAATGATAAGCCCACCGAGCGGGGGAGGACGGTGCTCAATATCCCGTGGGACCGTTTCCCGGTCGCAGCGAATGCTGTCATTCGGGCGGTAGCGATTCGGGGGGCAGATGTTGCGGTCTCTTCGACGCGCCAAATAGTAGTACGGCTGCAGCGGCCGAAGTTGCACGTCTTCTGCGCGGGTTTCCGGAAGTCGGGGGAGAACATTGAATACTTCTTCCGGGCGAGGGCGTCGCTTCATGGTAAGCCGATCCCGGTGGGGGATTGCAGCTGGCGGATTGACGGCAAGCGATACCGTGGTCCGAATGCCGCAATCACCAGAGGCGGGGAGAAGCGCTTCAAGATCGAAGTGAAACTCGCTGGGTCTGCGGGCAAGACCGCAACAGCGCGAAATGCCGCAATCACCAGGGGCGGGGAGAAGCGCTTCATGACCGAAGCGAAACTCGCTGAGTCTGCGGGCAAGACCGCAACAGCTCGACTGGTTGTTGATCCTGTTGCGTTGACCAAGGTGTACACGCGGTCCGCGGCGCCAGGGTCTGAGGAAAAGGCCAGTCGCCCCGTCGCCCAACGTTGACACTTGCGGTTCGGCAGAATGGCCGCGAATCTGCACGGGCGCCACCCATAGAGAGGATCGCCCGCGGCCCGGTATCCAGGATCATGGTGGATCGTAGGCGGGCGATGACCGCGCTTGCGATTCAACCGCGGGCAGGCAGGCTACTTGTCCTCGACGCGGCCCACAGTGCTCGCTGAGGCTCTCATTCGCTGGGGTCACACAGAGAGGCTTTGACAACCGCCTGTCCGTTCGCGTGAACAGCTGAATCGGCAGGAGTTGCGGTGATCTCGGGTTCCCGCAAAACTGTCCAGTTCACCAAAAACGGCCTTCTGAGAGATAGCTCACGTCAGGCGGAAGCGCCGGAAGCAGTGAAAAGCCTCATTTCCGCTCTGCCGAGCATCAATGCAACATCGCGCAAGGAGAGCGCGCCGTTTTCGGTTTTATATTCCGACGCCTCGGACTCCTCAGTAGCCACCGCTTCAACCTGCGTTCATGCTTGACGAGCATGGCAAGTGTCGCAAGCATGCCAAAGGCGAATGCGAAGGTTCCAAGGTCGTAGGACATCATAAAAAAAACCGACCCCTCCTCTTAATTAATACGGCTGGAGGAGCGCCGGCAGGCGGGAACGGAACGAACCCATGAGATTCTCAAGAAACTCTTCGATCCTGGTTAGAAATTCTCGATGAAGGTCTCATTTCGACATCAGCGAAGGATTTTCGCCTCGCCAGTGCTCGCTGCCGACAACGCCCGGGATAATGGGCGCAAACCTATCCGCACGCTTTGAGACATACCGTACGCTAGAAAGAGACCATCCTTCGCCGCTATCCAGGTATGTGAATTCGCCCGAGCGCTCTCGCCGGACCGCAAACAAAATCCGCGCAGTGGTAGATTCCTCCAATACAGCCCAGTATTCGGCGCCGGGAACAGACACCTCCCTGCGATGGTTCAGGATGATTTCCTTGCGTTGCTTCCTATCTGTCACCTTAGATGGAACAACATTCTCGGCATTCCACCATCGCAGGAACCCGTGATACTCAAAGATATGTACGGTGCGAAATGCCGGCGCTGCTTGCACGATTCGGCGCAACTTGGTGTCTGAAGTGCCACGGCACTCAAACCAGAACGAAGGCAGTTTACCTTTGCCAAGAGCGTAAATGTCGGGGCGAAGGTCTCCAAGCCGAGGCTTAGGCGCTTCCTCCCATCGAATCTCCTCCCATGCGTAGCCCCAGCTCAATAGATGTGGCGAACCTGATCCTCAGCGAGAAGTGACCTCCATTCGCAGGGTCTTATGAAAGAGCGCCACTCCCCAGATGACAATCAAAACGGGGATGAGTAATCCTGCAGGGCCTAGCCACTCGAATGCGCCGGCTCCGGCAACGAGGACGGCTGCGGTCCCTAAACCAGCATAGAATCCACCGATGCTCTTGCGAACGGCGTTAGTGCGGCCCGGAGATTTCATCGAGTTTCTGAAAGGAGGTAGCCAATCGCGGCAAGCTCGCTCGATCTCTTTTCCGTTCTGAAAATAGGCGAGCAGAAGGCGGTGATATACAAGGACATCAAGCATCCACAGCAGGAGGATGCCGACGCCAGCGGCGACTCCAAGTCCACAAACCACCAGCCATTTCTCACGGGATTCGGCCATGTCCTTCACAACAAATCCCAGGCCACCAAACATCGCGAGCAGCCAAGTTGATGCTAGGCCGCGATAAGCGCTTTGTAGGGTGTTAAAGTGCCTTTCCTGCACACCACACTCGGTTAGGATGCTCCAAACCTTGTCGAATTCCGGTTTATTGATTTGCATCAGTTTTTCAACTCGACCCTTTGTGTCCGGCTCTGGATCTGGAGGGAAGGGTAAGTTACGAACGGTATCTGCCATGGGAATGCCTCCTTTGGTCACCGATTGTATCCGATTGACTGCTGCATGATGGAGGCTCGGGCTTTGGCTCTTGCTCGCGCGCATATTCGAACGCTCCTTCAAGCTGCATACAGGGGGAAAGATACAGAGATGTTTCCGATGCTGTTTAGAAATTCTCAGATGAACCGCGCAAGTTCCAACCGTCGCCGAAGACTTCCCAAACACTGGACTAATAATCCTCGGGGAACGTCACGACCGCCTTCCGGAGTTCCGTTATGTCGGTTGGCAACTTAGGTCGGGGACATACCTAGAGTTCCCGACCAGGTCTCAAACTTCCTGCCGTTCCTTTCGTCGTCTTTGAAGAAAGCGAGATACGTCATCACGTGATAGCCGGCGAACTCTTGCTCGCTTACATGAAGGCGCGCGAGCTCGTGGACGGTCCTCCACGTCCCCGAGTTGATGTAAATCTGAGCATTTGACCCATCTGCTACGACATTCAGGGGCATGATCTCATGATGGTGCGTGTGGCCATAGACGATGAAGTCGGCCTCCCCGGATTTGAATGCTGGCTCGGAGAACGCATTCGGGTAGAAGGGTCCCTCGTGCGATGCAACCTTGGCTGCCACCCAGTTTGCAACCTCGCTGAGGCTGCCCAACGAAACGCCATGCGAAAACTTGAGGGCCCATTCCAACTTCGCAACGCTGCCGAAAAGCCTGGATGTCCAAAGCCTTTCTGTGACAAACGGTAAGTGGATAAACTCATCGGCAAGCCGGTCCCAAATCTGTTTGATCTTCTCCGCAATCGGTTTGGAGCACGTTCTCCGGACAAGCCCGTTTACCCACACGGGAACAAGCACAAGCGGCCGGACGTTGTCTATTTCTCGGAGCCCTTTGGCGCACGCATCGGGTAAATCGGCTCCGAGCTCCTGGACTACGACAAGTGGGAAGCGATTGACGAGCTCGACCACGATGGCGTCTCCGATGGAAGAGGCATTGCGTTGCTCCTCGAAATTGAGCTTGTCGAAAATGTCTCCGTGGCGGGCAAATACCCGGTGGGCGCGATAAACGTCCATCAACTCACCGGATTCCACAGGGTCATGCGGAAAGGGCAATGCCGGGTTGTTCTGCAACCCCAGATTGTCGACGATTTGGCTGCGGATGCGGTCATAGGCTGGACCGGGCACGTGATACAACCAATCGTGGTTCCCGACCAGGTAGTGCATACGTGCCTTGACGCGAACACGGTCGACTGCGCTCGGTTTGTCGTGCGCGGTCAGCGCGGGCTTCCCGTCGTTCGTCGCCGGGGGCAGTGACAGAAAAGAGCCGTTGGCGAGGTTCTTGAGTATGGCGAGCGATGCTTTATTATGCTCGAGAACCGCGGCATTGATCTCCGAGATTTTGTCGACACACGGCTGGCTTTGCACGTCCGACCAAGGGCGAGCCGTGCCCGCGAGCCATTTTGCCGATCGGATTACGTCGAGAATGTCTCCGAGCAGAACGATGTCGATTTCTTCTATGGGGCGGTACTTTCCGCCTTTCCGCCAGGAAGCGTCGTAGATCAGCTCGCTCAAGCTGTCCTTGAAGCCGCCAAATGCACTCGCGCGGATGGTTTCTCCCGACGTGCCGTCGGTAAGGTGTAGATCACTTACAACAACGAGCATTGCTGACTCCCAAATCTCTTGGCACCCTGCCCGTGGTCGCGGCTGAGTCTTGACCTCGTTGGCCGGCCAAAGCCTGCAGCCGTGTCGTCATTCCACCAGCTTGTAAGGCGGGTCGAACTCCGGTAGCCCAAACTGCTTGCCAGCGATCCAGCGCAAGACGTAGACCTGCGTGGGATCGGTAAGCGAGTTGGTTAGCGTGTTGTAGATCACCTCCAAGAGAGCGTGTGCCGCGAGATCCTTATAATAGTCAATGTCGGGTTCGACTCGGATGCACGTGTCGCCGCCTATTTTCCGCGTGTCCTTTTCGTGGAAGGTGAGCTGCACGTTGGCTTCCCCGAACCGGATTTCTTTGAAGCTGGAAGTCGCGTCGCCATGAAAAAAAGAGGGGTCCAGTTCCGGCGCAAAGAGTTTCTTGGGCACGCCGGCCTTGACTTGGGAGACGAGTTCGGGAAGCGCGTATCCGAAGAAACGATCCTCGGCGAGCGAGTCCCATTCGATGGCGCGAAAATAGTCCAGGGGGGTGCCGTCACCAAGGAAGATCTGGGACATGGCGGTCGCGAGATTCAGCAAGCACGCCATTTGCCGCGGGCGTTGCTTCACATTCGTTTGGTAGGCGTTTTGTGGAGTGCCCGAGTCTGGCGAAAGTGACAAGAACTCCGCAATCTTCGGATGCATCGCCGACATCGATTGCCAGCTGTCTAATGCGAACGACGGCTTTGAAGGTATGAGCATCAGACTGACGTTCTGGGGAGTTTGCGGGGAGACCTTTACGGGGAAGAAACCTGTATCCCGATAACCGTCGGCCGTGACCAGGATCGTGTAGTTGTCAGCGAAATTGTCGAAGAAATCGACTTTCAGAATAACTTCGCCTTCGTTCAGGGACTTCACATTCAGGGCCTTCGTGAAGAACTGCGTCGTCTGGCCGTTGTGCACACGGAGTAGCACGGTTTGCTTCTCAGAGAAAGCTTGCCGCGCGCCGTCGTAGATTTTGAGGGTTATTTGCGCCTTGTTTGTAGCCATGATACACCACCAAGCCAGGAGTCCGAATCAGTTTCGAAATCATCCCAGATCAGCCAAACAATTGCAGTGACGCCTGGCCAATAGGGGATTGGCTTCTCTGAAGCTTCGCGCCAGGGGGACTTGAAGAACTGGGCTTCCCCAGATAATCGATCTTCACGCGACACGTTTGAAAAGGGCCTCCAAGCCTCCACGTCTGCAACCCGACGTATCAACAGCTAAAGTTACTGTCACTGCTGTAGATCATATGAGAATCGCAAACCCAAATGCTGGCAAGCGCAGCTGAACGAATCGTGATCCGTCCGCGGCAACGCCGACGGCGGTTGTGCCCGCCCCACCATACAGAAACCGCATCGTTGACCCGCCTCCATGCAGCGTTGAATCGACAATCACGAAATCGCTTCGCGGCTGGCCGGAAACGTTGTAGGCAACTAGCACCTCCTGCCCATAGAGCAGGCGGGAGAATGCGAGCGTGTACGTGTTTCCAAATGGGAAACCGAAGTGCTGCCCGTCGCCCGAGATTTGCCGGTAGTACATGCGGCCGAAGCGCAGCGTTTCATTAGTTCGCATAACTTCGGCAATCTCGGCGATTTCCTGGTAGATATGGCAGTCCGTATTGAGCAGATTCCTTCCGGGGATGGCCTTGTCGAACATAGCCTCACGTATTTGGTTGTCGCTACCGTGACCGGAGAAGCCCTGCTCGGTCCCGTAATAGATGCAAGCGGTCCCGAGAGCGCACAGCAAGAAACCGACCGCGCCGATGACTTGTTCGTCTGGAGCCCCGCTGGCAAAGCGTCCAGAAGGTTGCCAAAAGGAATCGTGGTTGTCGATGAACCTGACCAGGTACCGGCCGATTTCGCCGCGGTTCAGGGCTCGCTGACGTTGTGCCTCTAAGCGGTTGAAGAGTGTCTGCGGTCCCTTGAAGCCTTTGAGCACATCGCGTAGTGGTGCATTGTTGTCATCGCCAAAAACACCTTCTGCCAGTCGAAAATCGAGGACGGAATCCAACCCGAAGAAGACGGTTTCATTGCCATCGATTACGGACGTATTCTGCCCGATATACCGGTTATAAATGTCGTCGTCGGGAGTAGCGACCTCGCCAAAGAGAAAGAATCCGCGTTTGCCGAGGGAGTACGCATACTCACGGATATTTGAACAAAAGCGCGAACAGGCGACCGTATTCATATGCTTGACGGCATCCACACGGAAACCGTCGATATCGGCTTCGCGAATCCAATAGCAGTGAGCCTTGATGAGCGCGTTGACAACGGCCGATCCGATTGCATCATCATCGTTGGCGTAGTCCTTCAAGGTATCAATATCCCCATGTTCCAACTCGGGGTAGACGTCGTAATTTCTAATCTGGCCGCGACGGTGATACCAACTGGAATCGCGCAGTTCGATTGGGATGGGCCGGTCATTGCGCCTCCAGGAGCCAAACGGAAATTGCTGGTCATCAAAATAAAAGTACGGATAGTCCCCCGGATAAGCCCAGTTGTCGCCCGAGTGGTTGATCACGACATCGAGGACGATGCGCATCGGCCAAGGCTGACCATTTTTGCGGAAAGTATGCGCGGCGTTGACCAAGTCAATGAGGTCCTGCTTGGTGCCGAAATTCGGATCTATGTTGAGATAGTTATTGATGTTGTATCCGTGGTACGCACTGGGATTGTTCTCAAACACTGGAGAGAGCCAGATCGCTGTGCAACCGAGGCCGGCAATGTAATCCAGATTGTTGGTGATGCCTTTGATCTTGCCGCCATAGAAGCCATCGGGCGTTTGAACGCCCGGGGAGCGATTGGGCTGAAGCACAGGCGCCCGGTGCTGGTCATCATGAAAGCGGTCGACCATGAGGAAATAAACAAACTCCTCCCGCCATTCCCGTTCGAGCGCGAAATATTGCTTACCAGGTACGGGAGTGAGATCAATCTGGGAAATAGACGTGGGGTCAAGCATTGGGCAACCCCTTATTAGTCCATGGATCTCGAACCTTGTTCGGGTTTTGAGGAAATCTCAGTTGCGGCAAAACTCAACGCTGCGCTGCTGATCACTTGATTGTTACCTGTGCCGAGGCAGATTTGGTGGCGTCGGCTACGCTCGTCACGGTCACGGTCACGGTGCTTGGGGTGGGTACGGTGCCCGGTGCAGTGTATTCACCTTTATCCGAAATGGTACCGAAGGTAGAGTTCCCGCTTTTGACCTGGTTCACGCTCCACGTCACTGCAGTATTGCTCGTCCCAGTCAGCTTGACCGTGAATTGCTGGGTTTTCCCCCTGGCCGGGGTTGCCTTTGCTGGCGAAACGCTTATCGAAACCGATGCTGCAGTAACCGTTACTTTTGCGGACGCGGATTTGGTGGTATCGGCTACGCTCGTCGCGGTCACGGTGACGGTGCTTGGGGTGGGTACGGCGCTGGGTGCAGTGTATTCGCCTATATCCGAAATGGTACCCACGGTGGAATTCCCACCTTTCACATTATTCACACTCCACTCGACGGCGCTGCCTATCGGGCCAGCGAGAACGGCGGTGAACTGCTGTTTTTGCCCCGTCAGTACGGTCGCCGATGCGGGCGAGATCATTGAGGCTGCTGAGACTGTGACCTTCGCTGAAGCCGATTTGGTAGTGTCGGCTTCGCTCGTGGCCGTCACCGTAACAGTGCTCGGGTTGGGTACGGAACTTGGTGCAGTGTATAGTCCGGTCTTACTAATTGTGCCGAGACTCGGATTCCCCTCCTGTACGCCATTCACGCTCCAGATCACAGAAGTGTTCGCATTTCCGGTGACTGTGGCAGTGAATTGTTGAGTTTTCCCGACATCCAAATTGGCGCTTGTCGGACTAATGGTCAGAGCAGTGGCCCCCGGAGCGGGGGTATTGCTCTGCACTTGTACTCTCTGTAGATATGCGATCTCGTCGCCGACTATCACCATGTTTCCCAGAGCCATCTTGACTAAGAGGGGGCTGTGATCACCCGAGTGATAGCGAAATATGGGATTAACATCCTTCTGCTCTGAATTCTTGATTGTGGTGTTAGCGGATGTCATCGCATTCTTCGCCTGATCAGCAGCCAGTTTCTTTGCCTCAGTTAGGTCTGGTTGCTTCGTTAAATTAGCTGCTTCCGCGGATTTGGCGATATTTCCGGTTTGCGCTTGATTGAGGGCATTTGCAGCGCTGTCAGTCTCGGCTGCTCGTTTCTGTAGCTCCTGAACATACTGGCTGGAAACCTCTGTGAGCGCTTCGGTGAGTGCACGCTTCTCAATAAAAACCATCGTTCGAATGTGAGTGTTATTGGGGATGATTTGAGAATCCCGAAAACTCTCATCGTCGAGATTGTTCAGTTGGCCGACCACACGGTCCGGCCCAACGATGCCAATTGCCGCGAGCAGGGGCCCGCTGACAATAGACGCTGCCACTGCAAAATTTCTGCTTGCATTGGGGGCATGAAAGAATGGATTTAGCGAAGCCATGATTATGCCTGTTGCTTGCACGCTGTGATAGAAAACATTTCGGGGGCTTAACACTTCCTCTCTTAACAAGACGGCCCGCGTAGAGGCATAGCTCGTATTGGCCTGAGTGACGAGAGGATTTCCTGGTAACTGGTCTATATGGCGCGAAAAGCCAATCCCCGCTATTTGCAGAGGATGTCCTGTGTTGTTTCCGATCTTCACCTCGATGCAGTAGAAATTGTGTGCCACCCGTTTTCCGAATACGTCGACACAAACGCCTTGGGTCAGGACTTGGTACATTACGTCGACCTGTGGAACCAGCCCGTTGGGGATTGCCCCCGCTGTACTTTCCAGGATTGCGAAATCGGAGGTCGCAACAGGATTGTTGTTGTTATCGCGAAGCACCACTGCGAAGGTTCCGGGTGCGGCGCTAGCATCGATGGTCAAAATCGAAGTCATAACACACTGGCCAGCGGTTGGTCGCGAGAACGAGAGGCCACCACCAGTTATCATGAGGGAGTAACCGTTCAAATTGATTCCGGATTTCTCACAATCCTTCACAAAAACGGCCACATTTACACTGGAGGGCAGCTTGCCACCCACTGGTTGAATCACTTGCGGGCTTACTTGTATCGACGCTTGCGGAATAACTGGGGCTGCAATTTCATTCCGCGTCGAGACGGTGAGAGTTATTGAGCCTGTGGCCCCTCCCGACGATACCTGAATCGTTGTGCGACCGGGCGCAACAGAATTCACCAGCCCGTTCTTTGTGACCGTCGCGATGCTTTCGGCCAAAGACGTCCAAGTCGCTACTTCAGTCAGGTCCTGGGAGCTTCCATCTGTGTATGTTCCAGTAGCTAACAATTGTTGGGACTTTGAAGGTGGAGCAGCGGGATTGCTGAAGCTGACTGCGATTGAAGCTGGAACAGGGGCCGATACGACTAACACCGTGGTTTTGGTGATCGAGCCAGACGTCACTTGGATCGTCGCCTGGCCCTGGGAGATGGCGGTAACGAGCCCGGCCTGACTGACAGTCGCTATGTTGGGCTCTAACGAACTCCACGTCGCGGACTCCGTAAGGTCATGCTGACTGCCATTTGAGTCGGTCCCCATTGCTTTTAGTTGTAGAGTCTTGCCCGCAGGGGTCGAGGGACTATCAGGCGTTATTGCGATCGACACCAACTTGGAGGGCACTGCCCTTACTGTCAGCGTAGTTGATGCTGTTATTGAGTTGGACGAAACCTCAATAGTTGCTTTTCCAGGCCCAATAGCGGCCGCCAGACCGCCGCTTGTGATAGTTGCTACACCGGGCGACGAGGAAGTCCATTTAGCCGCAGCAGTCAAGTCCTTTGTACTCTTGTCCAAATACCTGCCCACCGCTTTAAACTGTTGTGTTTTACCTACCTCGATCTCGGGATCAGCGGGAGTCAATTCGATCGAGACCAGACTTGGTGCAGGCGTATAGCAACGGGCGGAAGGTCTTGCCATTCCGTCTCCAGATATGCTGAGCCCCAGGACGACGAGTGATCTCACAACAATCAGTCGGGGAGCCAAACGACCGCTCAATGGCGCTGGTGACATAATTGTTTTCGCTCCACAAAAATCAATAGCCGGAGAATCGATCGGTATCAGATATTTTTCGTATGTAATGGTTCTGTCGACTGAACTACTAAAGAACACCTCACACGAATTTTTGAGGAATTGGAACCGATCGCCAGGGCCGGCCCTCTATCTCCAATGCTCTTGAACCACCGACCGTCTTGCATCTCCCACAAGTAGATAAACTATGTTCCGGCACTTCTTGCGTTCGGTCGCCAGCTACTCACACTTTTCTCGATTGCGACATTCTGGTTTTCCGGCAAGTTCCCAGTACTTTCGCCAGTTGGTGGCGATTTGAATCTGGGCATCATGTAAAGAAATGTCTCGGTTCACACAGACGTGGAACCAGAGGTAATTCTCGAAGCCGTCTTTGTCTTTGTATCCCGGCCCCTGCCAGTTTTCGTATCCGGGCGAACATTGAGACCACAAGTTCGGGATAGTGTCGGCTCCGCCAAGTTCCAGCGGAACAAGATGGTCTATTTCGCATACCTGATTGCTGCCAGTATTATGTACCGGGTGGGTGATCCCATACATCGGGTACACCTGATTCTTCTGGCCTTGCGACGTGGTCTTGTTTCGCACTGAGCCCGTGTGGAAAGTTGCCGAACAAATGAGATCAGTTGTTTCGTCCGTGATCTCGCCGGGCGTGCAGTCTGGATCTGGCAGCCCATTCACGCTGCGGCAGCCCGTGCTTTTGGCAGGATTTCCCCACTTGTGCGAGATTGGAACCGCGAAGGCGTCTTCCGTCGGAGGTGCGTTGTCGGCGTTTGAAGCGGAAGGGGGCAGCTCCGGCAATCCCGTATACCGCCTCCCCATTGTCCGGTATACCCAGCCTTCCTGGCCTGTCTCGGGTACTTTGACGCGATAGTACCCATTCTTCTGCTGGTCCTGTACAAGGATCAGTTTCATTTCGGGGGCTAGTTTGACAATAGTTGCGCTGTCGCTACTCGGCGCCGCCTTAAGGGAGGTGGCGTGTTTTAAGTCGAGATAGTCGGCACGGGCAGAAACAGATGCGAATAACAGCATTAGCGCAAGTAGACGATGGGTTGGCATGGCTCCACCTCACAAAGCCTTCGCAGCAACACTGTCAGGTTTCGCACTTGGCTTGTGGGTCTGAGGATCGTCAGGGTACACGGCTTCATGCGCAGAACTTCGCACATCCAGCACATCATGGAAGAGTTTAAGCGATGCCTTGCTACCGCCAGCAATGACCGCTCCGGTCACGATTTCGCCGAAGACCGTTGTCTTGTCAGTGAGAATGATCATGCTAATCGCATCGAACTTCCAGCCGATGCAAACGGCGATGCACACCGCTGCTGCAATCCATTCTTTTATGCCTGCGCTCTCAAAGCGTTTGAGGAAAAAACGGCTCTCAAAGAGGATGGCCAACGCCCTCTCAAGAACAAAAGAGAGGACGACAATGGCTGCAAGTACTTCGCCAACACGCTCCCAATCTAAGTGGAATAAGTTAGGGTCCATGGGGAACCTCCCTGTTCATCGGTTGTCAAGCAAAAAAGGGATACGCTGGACAGCGGCGAGACTTAATACGCCCGCTGCCTGTGCCAGCGTGCGGAACGTCCTTGGTTCGACCCTGGATACTTGTCCATCCTATAACGCCTAACGTCACTAAATGTCAATCTATTTGTTTTACTGAGCATGATTTCGTTACCTTCTCCCCATTCCATTGGACTCGCGCGGCGGTATTTCGCTAGCCTTCAACGAAAGTCCCTTCGAAAAATACCAACGGGTTTCGAAGACCGATGACGAAGGGTACGATGAATTCGTTTTCGATGTTCCTTCTGGGAAGCTTGATCTGGTGGCAATCCTGGGATTCGAGACTCTCGGAGATTTTGAAGACTCCTTGCTCGAGAAGATGTCGCTTGGTCACTCATCTTAGCGAACGAACAATCCTTCGCCCGCTCCCGCGCTGCCGAGACTCATCAAGGCAGCATCGTGTAGGGAATGCCCGCTGTTTTTGGTTTTCTTTTCTGACGCCGCGGACTCTTCAGGAGCCACCGCTTTAACCTGCGCTCATGCTTGACGAGCATGGCCAGCACCGCAAGCACGGCGAAGCCGAAGACGATGGCCCCGAGGTTGTAAGGCATCATAAAAAGGTCCGGCAGTTCCTCTTAACAAGGCTGGAGAAGTGCCGGCAGGCGGGAACGGGACGAACCCATAAAACTCTGCAGAAACCATTCGTTCCTAGATAGTCTTGCGTCCCGGGTCTAGAATGAAACCGTAGACCCGCCGACGAGTTCTCTACGCTAACGTGAACGAAACTACCCACAGAAAGCGCGCACCATGCCATCCAGACGAAAAAGCAAGAGACGTGAAGACGAACTGTTCAAGGAGGGCGGCTGGTTCGCTCTTTCCGAGGACCTGTGGCGAGAGCCGGGCAGGGTTCCTAACAAATTGAGGCTCGTTTCGGACGTCAACTTTCCGGCACCCCTCGTCCACAAGCTACGTAGCCGACGAATCGTGGTGAAGACGGCGCACGAACTGGGCTATGGCAGGCTTTCGGACGAAGACCTGCTGACCCGGGTGTCGGCTCGTAATTATGTGCTCATCACCATGGACGCCGATTTCTGGTCGGACCACAAAACTCCGCTGCATCTGTGCGGCGGCATAATCTATGTAGACACTACAAGTCCATCGTTTATCGATTCCGACGGGCTTGAGCTCCTGATTATGCTCCTCAAAAGCATGGGCGGTGTTGGGCGTGGAGCGAAGGTCAAGGTTTCAGCGACTCAACTCTTTCTCAAGGGTGTGGCTGTCGGAGGCCGAAGGTTTTTCTATGAGATCAGGGCTATTCGCCCTCTTATATACGCGAGAGAAGTTGAAGAACGTTGACCCCAGGGGCACGTCTTTCAAGATGCGTTCCTTTTGAAAGTTGTTGACGCCCGCGGCGTTTGGTTTTCGAGTGTTCGGTGCCCGCCGGTCCGCCGGGAACTGTCGCCAGTCTGGAGATGCAAGCGGACTCTCGGCCACTCGCGCGCTGGAGAGGCTCGTAGGCATTTCAAAAAAAACCGAACGAACCCATAAAATTCTCAAGAAACTCTGCGTTTCTAAAGCAATCGCGACAAACCGATCATCCAAAGCACAATTGTCTTCAAGGGGCGAATGGCGAAGTTGGGAGCCGACCCGGATTAACTCCTGCCGCTGGATTGTAAAAGGACAAGGAGGCATCGTTAGTAGCCGACCTCGCAATCGGGGAATCGCTCGGCAAGCACATCTATATCGTACGGTTCGAGGGCGAGCACCGTGCCGTCGGTGAGTTCGGCCTCTACGTCAATCGAATAGATGTTGCTTCCCAAGCTGAAACGCCGGATTAGCTTCGATTTGTAGCACGAGCGAAGCTCCGCTTCGAGTTCCGCGCCGTGCTTCTCCAACACGCGGTTGATGGAACTCATTGCCGAGAGGCTTCCCATATCTTGGAGCCGGCCCTGACCCTGCCATTCGCCCTTTGAAGACATTCCGCACTCTGCTTGGTAATTCTCGGATGAACCGCGCAAGTTCCAGCCGCCGCTGAAGGCTTCCGCAAACAAGTCTAATAATCCGACGGGAACATCAGCGTGAGCCCGCCTATCTCGTTGGGCAAAAGCCAAAGCTCCCATTCCCGATATTTTCCCGTCCGCCAACCGCCTTCGTCCGGTGTACGCTCGAGCATCGTGCCGACCGCTTTCCGGAGTTCCGATATATCGGTTACGGAGCCGGTAATCGGGGAACTTCCGAGCTCGGTCGTGAACGTGTCGAACACTGCCCGGGTGATGCGATTGACCTTTCCGGGACCATCCCAGGGAACAAGCACTCCGTCCTCCACGGCTTCCCGGTCGGTATAGCTGGAGATGACCTCGCCGAATTCATTGTTTTCCATATAAGAGGCGACGGCGGCTGTCCTTGGCGGTTCATCCAAGAGCGAAAGACGACCGGCGGTTCTCCGACGGGAGAAATCCCGGTCATATAATTCGTGGCACGTGCCGGACGCACGTCCGGCAGTGGCTGCTAGCAGACTTCGAAGCCGTGTTTGGCGGCGAGCCTTTTGGCTTCCGCGAGATCCGCTTCCCGTGCACTCGAGGCGGCCTTTTCCAGAAGGCCGGGGATGTATCCCGAGACTCTTCGGTATGTCGAGCGAGAGGGATGAGGACGAGTCCTAAGTTCTTTCACAACTGAAGCGCCGCATCAAAACCAAGAGCCAAGCATTCCTTGGCTCTTTTCTTCAACGGGCAGACTCACACAAGTTGATACAGTTTCATCACTGCGTACAGCCTTTCCTCCAGGCTAGAAGGACGTTCCTTGATTGTGTCCTTCAGTTCTGTCAACAAGGGGGCGTACTTCTCCTTCAGAGTTCCGACTCTAATCTTATTCGCCATGTCCACATAGAAAACGCGTTCCAAGGCCGAGAGCGATTCAAGTCCTTCGAAGACCGTCAGACTCCTCCCGCGAAGATACAGGGTCTTATTGATCATGTGGCTTTTGGCGCCGCAGAGATCATTGACGACACCCACAATGTAGTTCGTCTCCTCGTATCGAATCGTGTCGATTGGGGCGCCGCTATCAAACTCGATCGTATAGGAGCCGTCCGGGGGAGTGGTTGTCTCGCCGATTTTTGTGCCTCCTCGGTACGCGGTCACCAGTACGCCACCGATGCCGGAATCATCCTTTTTCAGAACGGCCCCAGTCAACTTAGGGTTCGATCGGACCATACTTCCCTGAGCGAAATACAGGGACCCAGCGAATGCTGTCCCTGACGCAAGAAAGTCCCTCCGAGCTGGTCGCATGGCTATTCCCCTCCTTCCAGGTAGGCCCTCACGATGTCCGTGACATTGATCGACGCTTTTGCATCCCTGCCGTCGAGTCTGAACAACACAACCACATTATCTTGTTTCGCGCACTCTGACACCGAAACCTTAAGTTCCCGAAACGTGTCGTTTGATGGTGTGGGATCAAGCGCTTCCAACAACGGGTGGCCCTGCGCGCTCGCTTCCCGAAACGCGGCATGGCTTGCGAGAGCGTACCCTTCCGGCACGCTAAGGATGATCGTGAATGGAGTAGTTCGCCCACTCGCCATGTATTTGACTTCACCAAGTGCGTAGATAGCGATAAGGTGGGCGTCTTTGTGGCGATCACCCTCCTTTTGAAGCCAGAAGGCATGGTCCCCATACCATTCAGGCTGTCCGTCATAAGGTATTGCCTTCACAGTCGGGCTACCCTGGGGTTTCTGAGGAGGTTCACCGCCTGAGAGAGTTCCAGGCTTGATCGAATGAATAATGAACAGTGCCAAAACGGTCACAGCGGTGAAGGCGAATATATTGCCCCAGACGATCTGGAATTTCCTTCCCAATTTCAGCCGAGCCCTGCATTCCTCATTTACCGATGTCGGGCATGTGTGCCCAGCAGCCTTGAGAATTCTATCCAGACGATCTTGGGAGGCAAGACTGAGTCCTCCCACTGCCGCGGCAATTGCCAGCACAAGGAGGAGGGCATTTGCCACGCTGAGGAACTTCTGCTCGGGCGAAAAACTCACATTTATAAAAACAGCCACCGCGAAGCTAATGTAGCCAAGCTGGAATCTGGCAAGAAGGTCATTGGTGAGTCGCCAGAAGTTGTGATGTCGTTTTTGGAAGACATTCGTTCCGACAACTGCGAAGAGTGATTGAGCAAATACCAAAAGCAGGAGGAGAAACCAATACACCTTGAAGTGGTCAGACATTACAGCCAAGATGCTGAGAGTGCAGCTCATCGAAATAGAAAAGAGAGAGGATTCTCCCCTCTCTGTGTTGTCTGCCCCTTTGCAGGCTACGGAATCAATGACCGGATCATCCCGACAAAAAGAGCAAGCGCGATTCCGGCAAAACTTAGCGTTTGTGCAAGGGTCAGCTTCCCTAAGCCCGGCACGATTGCGGCCAATACTGCAATACTCACGTAGCAAATGCAACCTACAAGGTATCCCTTTGGCAAGCTCAGTCGACTCATGAAACCTCTCTTTCCTGTAGGAGGAAACGAGCCGACGGGACCAAGCCCATGCCGGCTCGATCCCTTGGTGTTTACGCAGACTTATAGTAGCAATTTGGGTAAACCTGTCAATGAAGTTCCGGCAATCCAGTCAGTAACCTAGTTCACTCGGCATACAGAAGATGCGTCGGCACGCGCCACGAAGATCAAAAAATCCAACTGCCTTCAGGAGAGGCGGATGGCCGGTTGGGCGACCCGCCGCCTAATCAAAATTACCCGCCAGAGAATACGAGGCACCTTGGACGTTATGCACGATCCGGTGCCAGCGTATGCCCAGGTCCACGGGTTGGTGTTCGTCCGCGGTGTGTTTGATGACGCCCCGCGCGTACACTTCCCCGCGTTGCGGACCGAAGCGGTAGATGACCGCTTCCTCGAGCTTGTGGTGCCCGTCGCGGCCGAGCACATGCTCGACTCTACGTACCGCGATACCACGCTCGACATCGCGCAAGAGATGCGAGGTCGTGAGCATCGTCGGGATCGCGAACCACTCGCCCTGGCGTCTCACGTAGGCTCCTTTCGCCTCCGCATCCTGGACGACCTTCGGTTTGAGGAAGTTGAGCGCGTCCTCGTACGTGCGCGGAGCGGAATCGGTGACGAGCTTGGCAAGGAAGTAGATGCCGCGGCCCAGTCCGGTCTCATCCACTCCGGACAGATAGAAGCGGTCCTGCACGCGGACCACGCTATCGCCCAGGGTATGGATCCTCTCGGTCAGCTCGTGGCCGTACTTGTCCTTGATCGTTACCTCTTTCCACTTCTCGCCCGTACTGGGGACGACGATCTCGACCTCTTTCCGGAGGTCCTTGAGGGTAAATGGCCGCTGGTCCCAGTCGCGGACTTTGCCGTCGGTCCAAGCGGCCGTGACCGAGTCGAAGGGTACGACGCCGAACGGCTTCTGCGAGTGTTCGAGCGTCTCCAGCACCAGCATCTGGTGCTGACTGCTCGGCCCACGCAGGCCGGCGCCGTTCGCCAGGAAGCCGTCGTCGTCCAAGTGGACGGCGAGCGGAACATTAGTGTTGTACGGGGCCCGCCAATGTCGTCGGTAGGTCGAGTACAATGCTTCATCACGGTCACTCGCCATGACGTTTGTTCCCCGTCCTGCGCGCCCTTCAGTGATAAATCTCTCGATCACTTGTTGGTGTGCTTGTGGCATAAAAAAAATGGCCGGTCACCGTTCCGCCATTCGCCTCTCCTGAAGGCAGATCTGGTTCTCACATATACATGTAGTTGCCCACCCGCCGGGACGCGAAGTCCCGGTTGCGCCTCATTCGATCACGATGCCGGAGACGTTGCCGTCCCCGCCTTCGCGACGGTTCGCTTCCGACAGGTCCCGCACCATCCCGGACATGAAGGAGCCGAATGCCTGCGCCCTTTTCTTCCGGTCCGCGACCATTTCCGCGGCTGTCTTCTCTTTGCGGGAAGAAGCTTCCACATCGACTATCGCGACCTGGGACGGCTCAAGCTCGAGCACGACCCGGCCGTTGTCGGAATACCACTCGATATAGGGATAGGAGACGTACGGGTAGTAGGGTTCTCCCGCAGCGATCTTCGCGGCGTACGCGGCGTCGACCTCTTGCCGCTGTTCCTCCAGCTTCGCGCCGCTGATGCCGTTCGCGCGCCACATGATCTCAAGTTGCGCCTTGAGCTTTGCGGCGAGCTCTTCGGTCCAACGGCCGAGCGGAAGTCCGGCGGTGATGTCGCCGACTGTGCCGCGCTGCGCGGGATCGAACCCTTCCATGTACGTTCCTTCCCTATCGAGTTCTGCGTTCCGATCCGACAGCTCGGGATTCTCGAGAACGAGCTCCGTGCCGCGGATGTCTTCGTGGAAGTCTCCCGCCAGGTCGAAGACGGCCTTAAGAGGGGACTGGCCTCGGCGGAAGAAGCGCATCCATCCGGTGACCTTTCCGGGGGTGCGGTTGTCGAGCCTTCCGTCGATCAGGTTGTTATGCGGACGCCATGCCATAGGCAGTGTGGCTAATGATTAGCCCGGATCGTGTGACCCGGCGGGTGAGCATAATGGGAAGAGCCCTCGAGAGTACCGAGGGCTCAGTCCCAAAAACAATGACGACGCCAAGGAATGCTTTCTGGCGAACGTACATCAATATTTTTTGTGGCCAAACTTCACTCAAGCTCCATGCCCGAGCCGCATCAGGCGACTTCAGCGCTTCTGATGTAAATCCTGCCGCACTTGGCGCACACCAGGTTCGATTCGCTCGGGTCTATATGGCTGCATATGAGCTCATCCACACGCGCGCCGCATTCGCATCGGAACTTCTCGGCTACCTGGAATGCTTCTGTCAGTCTCTTTAAATTCTCGGCATGGCACTTCGGGCACCACGGGTGGCATTCTCCGGACTTCGCTCTAATGTCCCATATGAGCAGATGCGTGCCGTACCCGATAACCAGACCCCTTCGGCGGATCCGTGAGGCTACAACCAGGGTGCTTACTGACTCTTCGTTCATCTCTACTCCTTGCCGCCTCGGCTATTTGCCGGGCGTGGCGGGCAAACTGTCGCCCACCGCTACCGATGTAGACGACGCGATGTGGTCTGAATTGACAGCGAGAATGCCGGGGGAAATATAAATGTTGCGCGAATGCGTGCGGGCGGGCGGGTCGAAACGGAGCCCGCGCGCGCTTGGGTCTTGTCGCATCCAGGAGAGGCGGCTGGCGAGGTTCCAAGGCGAAGCCGGTATTAGTAATACCCGAGAGTATCGCCGCACTCGACCCCGTGCCGCAGGATCGCGTACCAAGCGGCAACGGCGCGGCGCTCCCACTCGTCCTTCGTAAGCTCTCCGGGAAGTGCCGGATCCGCACTCTTGTGCGAATACAGGTATTCCCACAGGTCTTCGGGAGGATCTGCCAGGAGCGATTTTCCGAGTTCCGCAAGCTTCGGGAACCTGGTTTCCAGAACGGCGCACCAGGCCCGAGCCTCAGGATGGCCTTTCAGCTCGCATCGGTCGCCGCTGTTATCGCCGGAATACCAGCCGATGAAAGGATTGGGCAATCTGTTCTCGGAGCACCATTTTCCGAACCAGCTCGTTCCGGCCCAGTTGAAGTGAATGTTTCCGAAAAGGTCGTTGGCTACATCCAGTCCCATACTGCGCTCAGATCGTTGATTGATATTTGCATACGGATAGGGCTGCCTCGTCCCTGCCAGCCGCCTCTACTGAACGCGAAATCTGAAAAAAATCGCCGTCCGCGAGAGATCGCGGAGCGCCTTTGCTGCAGCCGGACGGGAGGAAGGGCAAGTTCCAGTCAGTCGAAGTTACCGACGATACTGTACGACCGGCGTTGCCGGGCACGCACGATACGCGACCAGGGTTCGAGCGCGAGCATCCTGTGCTCGCCCCGAGTGTGGCGCATCGTACCCCGCGCGAACACCCATCCCTTCTTCTCCCCGTACTTATATATGACCGCATCGGTCAGGACATGGTGGCCGTCCCTTCCCAGGACATGATGGCGGTGTCTTAAGGCATATCCGTCTCGGACGTCTTGCATCAGACGCCGGGTATTCATGTCTCCGGGGATGGCGAACCACTCGCCCTGACGCCTCACCGCGAGGCCCTTCTGTTCCGCTTCCACAACGAGCGGAGGCTTCAACATCTCGAGCGCCTCTGGCACCGAGGACGGCGGACGCCCGTCGGGCAGTTCCGAGAAGAAATAGACGCCGCGGCCTGCGCCGGTCTCGTCCACCGCCGAGATATAGCGTCGTCCGTGTACGCGAACCACGCTATCGCCCAGGGTGTGTACCATGCGCATGGCCAACGTGCCGTCCGGTTTCCTGTAGGGACGCTCGACCCAGCGTTCGCCGCTCGAAGCAACTATGATCGAGACGGCTTGCTTCAACTCCGCCTCGCCAGTGGACACCCGATGTCGGGTGAGGCGGCGAGACTCCTCGACTGCCATCGTCAACGCGGAGAACGGCACAACGGCATAGCGCTGGCGTTCCTTTGCGAGGGCGTGCAATACGAGGCCTTGATGACGGCCTGTCGACATGGAGTAACGGTTCCCATTGACCAAGAACCCGTCCGGCAAACGGACGAGCAATGGAAAATGGCGGCCGTAGGAATAGGCGGTATCGGTGGACTCGTCGGCAAAAACGCGCGAACCGCGCCGATACCGTCCGCGTATGAATCCGCGGATGACTTCAAGGTGAGACATGGGCAAGCGACATTCCTGTCCCTGCCATTCCTCCCATCGGGCTGCAGCAAATAACAAACAAAAGAGAGAAAGACCGGAACCCTTACCTCGAAACCGGTGCACGGTTCGTAGGTTTGAGATCCGGTCTCACCCTCACCGGTCCCCGCTCGCGGAGCATAGAGGCCGCACGCCTCGGCTATGGAGGCATCAAGCAGCCGGCTCGGATGACGGGGAACACGACCGAAAGGCGGGGACGCAGCTGGCATCACCCGCCAAAGATCATTGAGCGCTAGGCTCCGTGACTTGTGGTTTCCTGATGGGACTCTGCGTCGCGAGTCTCAACGGACTCACCCGAACGCTTACTGGCCTTGGTCTGAGCGGTTTTATTCTTCGGCGCATGTTGGTTTCTCCGCTCCCGCATCTTGCGGGAGACAATGTTGAACACGACCTCGGCCTTCTCGAACGGTGACTCCTCGAAGAACCTCAGCACTTCGACTTCGTTCATCTCTATCCTCCTTGACTTCAGTCCGACCTCGCGTATTGAGCGAGGCCTGACCAAATGGACGACCCGCAAGGCACCGCACTGACAAGAACGCAGCGGGCGACCATTGATCCTAAAGACGACACAACCTACGAAAAATTGACAGACACGAACCATATTAAGAAGGTGGGCCCGAGACCCTCTAATCGCATGAATAGAAAGGGGATCGACCGATAAACATCTCTTGTCGGCAAGAGACCCCGCAAGAGATCATTCCGCACCAGATAGATCGACAAGTTCGAAGAGCAGCACCTTGTCTGGCGAGAGGGGCAACGAGAAGAGGCGAGCATCCACGCCCTCGTCAAGGAGGCGTTGAAGCTCGCAGACGGCGATCTTGAACCGATGCAAAGCCTTGAGAGTCCGACAGAGTTTGGCTTCCAGTTTCTCCGAATCGGCGACAACAAGTACCGCATCGAAGCGGAACGTGCCCTGCAGCCAGTCGTATTGCGCCAGCTTCCTCCGCAGCATCTCGCCGCCCTCGGTTCCTCGGTCGAACTCGGTGAGCACCGTCAAACGGTGTGTGTCCTCGACCGAGAACGCCGCATCGGGTATCACCGCCTGCCTCCATCCGAGCTTCCCGAGCTCCCAGTGAGCGAAGAAGTAGTGCACCTTCCATTTGGACGATTCGACGGCGACGCGGATGTCGTTGATACCGATGAAATGCTCCAGATGCTCCGGCATACGCCCCCCAGTCCGCACCTCCAGGCCCCGCTCCGCGAGAAGCACCTGCCCCTCGCGACCTATCGAGTGCATCAGCTCAGCCATCGGGTGCGGTTGCGAAGAGCGAATATATCCGTCCTCCGAAAGTTTCCGGAGCCGCTTCCTTACCGCATCAAGCGTCGCGTCCGGGAAGAATATCCGCTGTACCTGGCCGGTCGTGAGCCACTGGGCAGAAGCGCACTTAACGATGAGCCGGATGTCCCGTTCAGTCACCCGTGCCATGGTAGGGCTCCGGAAGCTTGGTGGTGACGCCGCATCCGTAGCAGCGCACCATGGACGGAAGCCGTCCGCAGACCGGGCAGATCCGCATCAGGTGCCCGCGGTATGTGAAGCCGCACGAGCATCTCCACATGCCGACTAGCGAAATCTGCCGTCCGCACTCGCACTCGAGCGACGGTTTGGTGGCTAGGCTCAAGAACTGCGCATGCTTCCAGGAGCGGTACAGGAAAGCAGCCAAGAGCAGGGGACTGGCAAGAACGAAGAGCAAAATGTCCGCGACTACTCTCCACTTCATTGCACCACCTCCCTCTGTCGCCGGTAGCTCTCCTCGAGCCGCTCTTCCAAGCGGAGCGAAGTTCCAGCATCGCCCATCCATCTATGGTCGCGTTCCTTGATGAGACGCTCGTAGTCGCCGCGTTCCACGCGGCATCCGAAATCCGCCGTGTCCCGCAGGTCGTCCACCAGGCCCCTGAACTCCTCCGCCGGGGGAAGGTTCATATGCGGGATCTTCAAACGGATGGCTTCGGGCGAACGGGTCTTCAACCAGAGATACCCCTCTCGGTCGGGAAGATTGGCGATGCCGCTCTGCAGGAGCCCACGTTCCTCCTCGGGACGGTACATGGAAGGTTCCCCGAAGGGATTCACGTCAGGCCGACGCAGGCGCCCCGTCACCGGCAGCGCGGCGCGCAGGAACGTGGCGTCGCCCGGAGTCGAACGCAGGGTCAGCGACCAGCGGATGTTGGTGTGTAGGAGCTCGAGGATGCGAGCGTCCGGCACCGCCGTCGAAAGGTTCTGACAGAGGAAATAGAAGAAGGAGCCGAAGGAACGGGCCATGGTCAGAACGTCCGCCATGTTCTCCTGCTGCTGGCGGGTCAGAAAGAAGTTCTGCGCTTCGTCCGCGCACCACAGGTACGTGACCGGCGGGTTGTTCGGCCGGGCGAATATCGCCTGCCTGATGTCTGAGAGCACGAGTCCTTGGAGCAGCAATCGGACGCCGCGGGTGATCGTCGGCCCCGCGCAGTTTATGAGCACGATCTTGCCTTCGTTCTGAAGCTGCAGGAAATCCGGAGCGGTCGACCCGGAGAGCGCGAGTTTCACGCCTTCGGAAGCGAAGAGCGAATCCATGCGCGCGCGAAGCGCCGCCACCGTTTGCTTGCCTTCGGTCTGGTAGTGCTTGGCGAAGTAGAACTTCAGCTCCTCGTTCTGCGACTTGACCAGCAGCTTTTCGCGGAACTCGGGTGATGCCAGCACCCGGTCGAGGTGAGTTATCGGCAGGTCGAACTCCGACAGGAGAGCAAGGATGTTCTTCAGCACGCCCGCGCCTCGGACGGACAACTTTTCTCCCGACGGCAGGAGTTCCCGCAAGGTCTCCAGGCGACTGGTGATGAAGTAGTCGGACTCGGTGTGCCTCCAGCGAGCCAGGATGTTGTACGGGCTGATGGAGCTGCGGTTGGAAAAGTCCACGACCACTATCCGGTCCATGAACTCCTGCAGCTCCCGGCCCCGCAGTTGTTCGGCGCGCAGCGCCAGGAGATACAGCACCCTCTCGAAAAGCTCTCCCTTGGCGTCGAGTACCCCGAAAGCCATGCTGCGGGATCTGGGCAGTAGCTCGACGACCGCTTCGATCGGCAGGAGCGCAAACATGGTCTTGCCCGCGCCCATGCCGCCGGTGGTCAGCCCGCAGGCCTTCACGAAATCCATAAGCGGGACTTGCACATCCTCGCCCCAGGTGGTCGTTCCCACGTTGACCTTCAAGCCGGGCTCCGCGCGCATAGCCGCGAGAACCTGCGAGGCTGTGTTCCGCGAAGCACGGACGGGACGTTGCGCGAGGTCCCGAATGTATTCCGTGGTCGCCTGGCCCAGGCGCTTTTCCGATAACTTTTCTACCAGCCAAAGACTTTTCATTGGTCATCCTCCTCTATCTCTATGGGCATCACAGGGGTCCGCTCTGCGCGGCCGATGCTACGAGACCGGGCGGGGCTCGAAGCTCTCCGGTTCTGATAGCCATGGACAGCGGCGGCTACGAGGGTCACTGCGAGAGCAGCCACCAACATCGGGTGCTGTTCGAGGAACCGCAGCACGATGGGCGCCACGAGTAAAAAAGCGAGCATCCAGAGAAACCACCTGAATGCCCGCTCAACGATCCGATTAGGGTTTGGGAATTGCATAATTCACTCCTTTCGGGCACAAAAAAATCTCCAAGGAATTCCTTGGAGAGTGTTTACCCCGGATTTTGCTGGCCGTTACAGTACGGTCAATTCAGAGAGCCCTTCGCGCGCGAGACCGATATCCAGCTCGCTGAGCTTGCTCTCGTCGCAGACCGCGCAGCCTTTCTTAACCTTCGCGAAGGTCACCGCAAGCGGCTGGAGCGGTGAGTCGCAGTCGGAGATGTTCATGAGCCAGAGCGTGCAGTCGTAGTCGATGCAATCGAGTAGCCCCATGACGCCGAGCACCACCTGGAATTGCAGGCCGGTGATGATCAACATATTCGACCAGAGTCCCGGCTGCCCACCGGTCTTGGTGCCGTCAAAGTCGGGATCGGTGTACTTGCGGGGGTCGTTCGGGATTTCGACTTCCGACCTCCGGAAACCGGCGTAGCACTCGTAGCACGGGGTCTTGCCGGGGATGACGCAGAGGATCTCTCCTGCCGACGCGGCTCCCCATGCGCCGCCGTAGACCGCCGGGATGTTGTGTTCAAGACAGAATCCGTTGATGCTGGATTCGCAATTGAACGAATCCACGCAGGACACGACCAGGTCCGGCATGTGGTCCACCTTTGGGGGTCTTTCATTGCGCTTGCAACCGTCAGGTCCGAAAGCAAATGTCACCCACGCTTCAAAAATGTACGGCGAGAATTTGCAGGCCAACGCGTCAACTTGGCAGGCGGGATTGATCGCCAAGATCCTGGCGCGCATCGCTTCCACTTTCGTTTTGCCGAGGTCCGTCCCCGTCAGCATGTGTCTGCCCAGATTCTCGGGCGCTAGAGTGTCGGGATCGATTAGCGTGATCCTGCCCATTCCCGCCCGAGCCGCCATGTCGGCTATGGCGCTTCCGCCGCTGCCAACTCCAACAATGGCGATATGCTTTTGCGATAACACTTGCCGTTCCTTCAGGTTCCTTGAGAATACTTGTTCCATAAATAACCTCCATCTCCTCTCCTTCGAGATCTGTTTTGGTGAAACGTACCGGGTAAACGACCATCGAACCCGACACGCGCTGGATCACCCCGGCGATGAACTCGTCAGGATGGTACGTGTCATCGGTGCCCACGAGCACCTCCGCCACGGTTTTGCGGTCGCGGTCGGATAGCCACGTCATCCCCAGCGGATGCGCGTGCAACTCTCCCAACCACTCCATCGAGGGATCCTCGCGCCGTAGCGCGTCGAACGCCTCCGTTGCATGGTCCGCATCGCCGGAGTAGCGGGCGTATTCGTGGGTTGCGTCTTTGCCCGGATCGACTATCACCTTGACGATGCGCTCTTCTCCGTCCTTCCTTCCAAAGAGCGAAACGCCCGTCTCGAGCCTGGTCCGGAAGACGATCTCGCGCATGCGGTCCCAGAGTTCTTGCGTGAATACGAGCCTCATCGGTCGAACTCCGCGACGTACTTGATGGCGATGAGCAGGCAATTGGCGAACGTCAGCTGGGCCGGCATCCAAACGCCTCTCTCGCGCTGATAGCAAAGTTTTCCGCCATGCTCTCTCTCGTATGCGGTAGCCGAAATCCAGTGGTGTCGCTCCGGGCGCGGTTCCATGTAGATCGCGGGCTCGGTCTGTGGATAGTTGTCCGCCATGGCTTTGAGCACCACCTGATAACGGCGCCTGCTCCGCGGTCCCTTGAGGCAGCCGAAGAAACCGACCCATCCGCTTTCCGTGGTGAACGGGGTGAATGAAGGGAAATATTTCCGCATCATCTCTTTCTCGAACGACCATCGAGCTTGATTCAACATGACTCACCTCCAAAAAGGGGAACGCTCTCGCATTCCCCTCGCTCTTTCTTAGACCCTCATTCCCAGGTATTTTTGGGCAGCTTCTTCCGTTCCTGTGGCTTCTCCTGGTTATTGGCGTCCGGGCGATTGATGACGACTTCTTCGCCCTGGATCTCGACCCGGGGAACTTCCTGCTGCTGGTCCCTATCACTGCGGTTTACCAATGACATGGTGTTTTCCTCCTTGTTTTAGATCCCATCGCCTGAGGCGAAGGGGTTTGATGAGGCTGTTGAGGTTCTGGCCGGCTGCCGGTCTGCGCCGCCCTCATCAAATCGGCGCAGTTTGGATTCGACAGCCGCCAAAGGTTTTAAGTTGTCCTACGCGGTGTCTGTTTGCCCGCCAAGGACGCCCTCGCTTCAATAGACGACACTAGCCTCGAATTTTTGACTGAGGTTAAGCGTCCTGATCCGCTCAAGTGCTTTTTCGTACTTCGGCGCGATGCGGATCGGCCACAACCCGCAATTGCTATGTATGCCGGTCCAGCCCCAGGTCTCACCGTCCAGCGTCACCACGAACCACTGGCCATCGACGGGCTTCGAATAACGGAGATATTCCGTTCCGGGCAGGCCCGCATAAACCGTCCCGTCGTCATGGCGGACCGTCCAGCGCTCCATAACTATCTCGTGCACCCAGCCATCCGGCAGGTAAGCGCCTTCTTGTGAAGGCGGGCTCGCGCCCAGACCATTGAGGCGTGCCAGTGCGAGTTTGAATTTGCGGTCCATAAGAATCCGTCGGGGAGTCTTGGGCGCCAGCCGTGCCCAGCCCCAGGTCCTACCGTCAAGAGTCACGACAAAAGACCAGCCGTTGGAAGTCTGGAAGGAGCGCAAGAACTCGACACCAGCCGGGACGATCTCGCTCGTGTTTCGATCGCGGTGCAACTCGACGGGGAAATTAGCCACCGAGTAATCCCAACCTTCGGGGATGTAGGTGCCGCTGGCCGAATGGTCAAGCCCCTCGGTCACCGCATGAGACCGGTTGAGCGCCTTCTCGAATTTGGGGTCCATCGGAAGCTTCTGGTTCTCGGCTGGGTTCGAAAGCCGCGCCCACCCCCACATCTCGCCGTCCAGTGTCACTACGAATGACCAGCCGTTGGAAGTCGGGAAGGTTCGCAGGAATTCCGTACCTGATGGAATGGTCGAGCCTACTTGGCTATCGCTGTCGCGCAGTTGAATGGGACTGCCTGCGTACGTGTAGTTCCATCCAGTAAGGTATTGCGCCGCATTTTGCGCGCTTCCGCTTTTAGAGGTGCCGTCAGTCTGTTGCTGACGTGAGGTCCCACCATTGTCATCTGTAGCGCTTCTGGATTGCGCCGAAGAGCCCACCTGCGACGACTGCGCTGTCGTTGTTGATTGTGTCGCGCCTGGCGATTGGGACTGGGGGGCTACAGATGAGCGCGGCTCACTAAACATAGCCGCAGCCATAACCATCAATAGCAGAACCCCGACGAAACCCACCCAGCCTGAGTCGATGTCAGGCTCGACATGAGGCGGTCCCTGCACGTGCCCTACTCTCCGCACCCCTCGCCCTGTCTCGTATCCCAGGCTCGCCGCTTCCTCGGGGGTCAGGTTCAGGCTTTCATCCGGCATATCCGCTCCTCCTTTCACATTCCCTTACGGCTATGTAGACGACAAGCGCCCCGGATTTTTGACACACGCGCACCCCGCGCTTGCTGACAACTGTTTGCAATTGCTGGTCGAACTGGATGGGGTGTATAAAAGGAGGCGACGATATATTTAGTCGCGTGCAGCATATTCGTAAAGAGAATATATTATTCGTGTGACGACTTCAAGCAAAAAATCCGCCCGCTCTCTTCGCAAAACCGCCGTTGATCTTGTCGCGGTCGGGAAGCGAATCCGTCAGATCCGCGGGTTCGAGTTAAGGCAGGCAGATCTTGCCAAGATCCTTGGCATTACCCAGGCGCAGTTGTCGAAATATGAAGTGGGGCAGAGCGCACCGACTCTGGAGATACTGCTCAAATTGAAAGCTCACTCTGGCAAGAGCCTCGACTGGATACTCACCGGAGAGTAGCACCAGTCAGTTTGGAAAAAGCGGTCGCCTGCGGTCCTGTCAAAAGTTGCCTCTTTCCGTCGTCCATGTAGGGGAAAGGAGGCGACTCTTGGAACTCAAATTATCTTCCGGCATCATCGAAGGAATGGAAAATACTCCGCACGCTCTCACGGTTCGCGAAGTGGCCGAGTTCTTCAACGTCAGCGACATGACCATCTATCGTCTGGCCAAAGCCGGCCACATTCCCTCATTCAGGGTCGGCAATTCGCTGCGTTTTGATCCGAAGGCGCTGGCCAGCTGGCTGCGCACCCGGATGCGTGCGTTTTATGCGGTATAGGTTCCTCAGGCGGCGCGATTTGGAGTGATCCCAGTCATTTACAATGCATGTACTTTGTGAAACATTAAGCTTGTTATGGTGTCCATTCGGCGAGCACGGGTGTCTTATCCTGCGTTGCGTACAATGCTGATGCTAAAGCATGCGTCAGCCCACGACGTGCAGGTGGCCGAATATCCTACGGGAATTTGGGTTAAGCCGCACAACTGAAAATGCAAATGCCAACTGAACTCAGGATGGCAGGCTGAAGATCCCCCTTCTCACCTTACGGACACTACCTATAGGCGATCCATACTTCTGAGTAGACGTCGGACATCCAGTTGGTATCGCCTCTACGGGAGGTGCATCGTGTACTTCAGTCTGACAAGTGCTGCACGGACAGCCCTTTGGGCTGCCATCCTGATGTTGACTGCCCTTACTGGACCAACGGTCATCTGGGCCCAACAGGGTGTCCTCGTACCTGGGCGTGCGGTCGGCGACATTAAATTTCAGAATCCCTCCCCACCCTTACTGAACCAATGCGCCTCTGACCCTGCTGTAGCTCCGACTTTGGTTACCAACCCAGTCGTTCTTCGAAGCCTCTTGGACGGCAGCTCGGCACTAGGCGCTTACTCGACCGTCAACCAGCCTGTGGGATCCGACTTCACTCTTGGCTCCTTTGACATCAATCCCAATGTAATGGGCTCAGGAAGCAATTTCCTCATTTATACGGATAGCATCCAATTCCAGAGCGGAGCTACGTATCGCTTTGGATCTTACTATCCCGCAGGAGTTGGCGCCCGATTCTGCTCCGGAGTCCTTCCAATCACAGCCAATCCCGCCGGTACGAAATGCGACCAGGCTGAATGTGCCGTCCTACTGAACGTCAAGTTCCGTTTCGTCGGGACTCCTGCAGACCTGGGTGCGTTAGACACCGGTACTCTCGCGCCACCCGCGGTATGTAGTGTGAAAGCGGACATCTTCGAGCCCTCGACTTCCATCTACGTCACACAGGCAAAATCGGCGAACTTCAATTTCTCAATCGCGGACCTGATTGCCGGATACAAGTCGATTCCCCTGCTTGTGCGTGGAAACACGACGGAGCAGGTGATTGCCAGTTGCAAGGCCGCGGTCACTTCCGGTGCGACCGGATTCGTGATACTCCCTGGTACAAACCTGACACCACTGTCTTCGGGGCAGTCATTCACTCCATCGTGCGCATTGAGCGGGACACCTTCTGCACCGCTTGACGTTACCATCGACATTTCTGTCGCGCGCACAGCTGGCACTATCCAGGGGCTTCTCGACCTGAATGGCCATGTTGAGGAGAACGCTCAAGTTCAAATTGGTCCCCCCGGCTCTCCTTTCATAGCTGGGGCACAAGTCGATGCAGCCAACCCGGCTGGACCCCTTAAATGGAAGCTAGACGGCGTGCCCAGCGGCGAGCAACCTGTTACGGCATCGACGCTCGCGGACCAACGCGACAAATTTGTTATTTTCCCCGCTCGTGATGGACTCAATACGCGCGTGGCTATTACACCCGGATCGTCCACGGATCTTGGAGCCACTTTTGTTGCGAGGCCTAAGGAGTTAGAGGGGCAGGTAACCGTCTTTGACTTTGGTCAAGCAGATTTGTCGACACTGGTCATCAGTCCGTTTGCTGCTTACGAGAATTTTTATTCCAAAACGACGAGTTATGCGGAGGCGGTAGGCAGTCCTTCGTTACCCCAAGCTGGCGGGGCGAGCGGCATCGGGGGAACTTCGCGCGGTCGGTTACAGGGTGCCTACAACACGGCAACTTCGCAGGCCGTGCTGAATTATGACCTCCTTCTTCCTGGGATCGGGCTGCCCAGTAGCAGCCCTGACGGCAGTGGAGCGCAAAATACAACGTGGGACTTCACCGGCTTGCAGCTCAAGATGAAGCCGACGACGACCACTGACGAAACTCTCACGATAGCACCGGGAACACTGCTTCGCACCGATACCGGTTCGCCGCCTGCCACGATTCCCGATGTGGCGACGCCACAGTCCTATTGTTTCGGCCGCGTGAACGTAGACGTGAAAGTTGACCCAACGCTGGGTTCGCTATTCCAGCCCTATGCAAGTATGGCCAGCACGACTAACTATGAGCCGGTGGCCACGGGAACAACCCCCGTCGGAAGCGTCACGGGAAGCACATCCGTGAGCATTCCATTTAGCCAGCGGACGCCAACGGTTTCGCTGTCCAGTACTCTTGTTGCTGGTGTCGGCTATCGAGTTCTCCCGGCCGTTCGATTCGCACCGGCTGGTGCGACATCCGAATCGCAATCCACATATACAACCATTCCACCAATCAACGTTCCCGTGCAGGGCGTGATCGCATGCGCATCACCCTATGACATTTGTATTTCGCAGGGAGGGCCTTCCGGTCCTTCCAATTCACTCAGTGTCGATATCCTCGATCCATCGGGCATTGCCACCCCCAGCTATTGCCTTGCCTCGGGTCCCGCGACGTTCATTGTGAATGTGAATTCAAGTAACCCCACAAATGTTCAATATGAACTGGATCCTGCTGCCGCCGGGTGCTCAAGTGCAAATTCGCACGTATTATGTAGTGGGTCGTGCAATCCGAATCCTCAGTTTACCGTCAGCTTCGCGTCACTCCTCCCCGGCACACACACCCTGAGAGTCTGTGCCTCGGACGTGTATACTTGCAGCGTTTCTGAGGATTTCAATTTCCAGATCCAGAGCCAGAGTTTGGGAATCAGCTGCCCTAGCCCCATCTCAATCACACTGAATGAAGGTGAGACGTCGCTTCCCAGCTCGGACCCTCGAATCGCAGGACTACTTCACGCAACCGTGGCGGGTACATGTGGAATCCCGCCCGCAGTTGCAAACAACGCGCCTTCGAGCTTTCCTATTGGGACAACCTCAGTGACTTTCTCGGCACCAGATGTGGGCAGTTGCGTTACCTCAGTCACTGTGAACCCAGCCCGGGGACGCCAACTGGCTGTTGGAACGACACACTCTGGAATCCAAACGCTCGATATTTACAAATTGTCGAGCCCATTTGCAGCATTGGAGCAAAACATCACTGTCGGGACAGGATTCGCCTATGACTTCTCGCCTAACGGAGACAAGGTCGCAGTTGCGACGTACAGCGGAAGTACCGGAATCGTCGATCTTTCCACCGGGGCAAGCGCCATAGATTTCACTGGTACTAACACTGTAGCGACATCCCTCAATTCCCAACTCATAGTTGCCTGGCACAATTCGGGCAAAGTTTATGCGGTCCTGGGAAGGGGATCTACCAATCGACCAACTATTCAAGTCGTAGGAACTAGTGCCGGAGCCTCACCGAACCTTATGCAGACGGTTCATCCACCACTACCGAACGGTTTCGACCTTACCCAATTGCAGCTTCCTACCATCTCCTTTTCGAATGACGGCAGTCGGCTAGTAATAGCCGGTAGTGGTGCTTTCCACAGTGGATATCGGAACATCGCTCTCACAGCCAGAACCAATCCGAACGGCATGATCATTCCGGGCAGTTGGCAGACAGCAATGACGGAGATCGTAGACGCCGAATATCGCGAGGAAATACACGAAATTGCATTTCGCTCATCGACCACCGAAATCGCAACAAATCGAAATGTCTACACCCTCAATGCAGCCGGTACAAATTGGGTATTCGTGAGGGCACGAAATAACGTCGGCTCTGCTTTCGGGGGTTCCGGTCGAATACTTGCCCTTACGGAGAGCGCACCTTCCACGACTCTTCGCGTTGTGTTGATGGATATTGCATCCGGGACAGCCAATAATGGGCCGACATACTCGTACGGATCTCAGAAGGGCGAAGTGGCACTTTCCGTGGATGCTAATCGGATTGCTGTACTCGATAGACAAGGAGTCCGAGTTTACGACAAGTCCTTTAACCAGATAAGCCAGATTCTCGATCCTAGTGCTGGAAAAATGCGCTTCCGGCCCGGAAATTGAAGCAGAATTCTGACCCACCACTAGCGGTTCATTACACGTTGCTTAGTCCACGTTGACAGCAGCCCACGCGTGAACCGCGCAACGGTATCTGGGCCCTTTCACGGTACATGTTTACTCAAAGCGCCGCTACGACCTCGAAAGCCGCGTTCACCTTGGCGAGCAAGTCCTTCCCGAATCCGGCCTTTAGGTAACGCATCGTAGATGCCAGGTCCTTGTGGCCCATCCATATCTGTAGCGTCCGAATATCCGTGCCCGTCCGCAGCTGGTTCGTAGCGTATGTGGCTCGGAACTTGTGCAGGAACCAGTTGCTGCAATGCGGTCCTTTGTGGCAGTGGCCTTGTTTTGTGTGGCACGTGCCGCAGTTGAGCCCCGCTCTCCAGGCTATGCGTTTGCACTCGTCGAGAAAATGATAGGACACGCACCCCGTGGAGCTCGGAAACACCCACGGGCAATCCATGTCCACCCCCGCTTTATATGCCCGGAGGCTGGCGACGAGATTGTCGGGAATGAGGACTTCTCGTTCTTCCCAGGTTTTCGGTATGAAACCCGCGCGAGGTTTTGCCGTGACTCGCGCGGTGTTCATCGCAAGATCGATGTCCTTCCACGTCGCGTATCGTACCTCTTGCTCTCTGAATCCAGTGCCCAGGAAGAATTCGAAGAGCACGCGCTCGCGCTGGTCACATGCCTCGAAGAACAGCCGTAACTCTTCGCCTGTGTATGCCTGCGGCATCTTCTCCACATATCGCGGCCAATCGCGGGGCTTAAGCAAGTCGACTATGCCGTAGGCCTTCAGCATTTGCACGACAATGACGACCTTCGTCCAAATGGTGCGGGGAGCAAGATGCTTTTCTTCGGCCAAAAAGGCCATGTACCGCATCAGATCGCCGCGGTCGATCGACTGCAGCGACGTTGCCGAACAAGACGCTTGGAAGTATTCCAGCGCGACTGTGTATTGGGCCAATGTTTTGCGCGTCCGCTGCTGGCGTATCTCGTCGAGAAAATCTGCGCAGGCATCAGCAAGGGCCACATCAGGGGAGTCCTCTTGAAGCGAAAGCCCGCGTGCTTTCGCTTGAAGCATTAGGTCTTTCTGTTCTTGGGCTTGTTGGGCCTGTGCCGCGTTTTTCCCCACGGAAACCCGGCGCCGCTTGCCGCCCTCGTACCACTCGATCGAGTAATATCCTTCCGGGTGGACCTCTATTCTTTCGCCCACCGAGACGTGGTCGGGTTTGACGCGGCCGGTGCTGCCTCTCACGACAGGGCAGTGCCGCCATTTTTTCTCGCCGACCTTTACATATTTTGTGAGATTGGAGCTTCCCGCTTTGACCGCAGACATAGGCATTCTCATCCTTCCGACGGACCTCAAGAGCCGGGCGGAATTCCAGCCGGTCTCAAGAGGGAAGACGACACTGCCGGCGATTTTCCGACATGGCAGCCGTAAGTTGGTATTGATGGCGGTATTGATGGGGGTTAATTGCTAGAAAACAAAAAGACTGGCGGAGAGGGTGGGATTCGAACCCACGGTACGGTTCCCCGTACGCTCGCTTTCGAGGCGAGTACTTTCAACCACTCAGTCACCTCTCCGCAGTGGTCGTTGACAACATTTTAGCAGACACGGCTTCACGCTGGCTATGGAGATAGGGTCAAGATTGGCCACAAAATCACCGCGTGCAATGAGAACAGAGCAACACAAGGACGCGGGAGGAAATTAGCGGCGGGAGGCAAAGAAGGATTGCAGGAGGGCGGCAGCGTCTTCGGCGAGGATGCCCGACGTGACTTCGACCTGGTGATTCAGCTTGGGGCTGGTGAGCAACTCGAAGCAGGAACGGAACGCGCCGCCTTTGGGGTCGTCAGCGGCGTAGACGAGGCGAGGAACCCGCGCCTGAACGATCGCACCAGCACACATGGTGCAGGGCTCGAGGGTAACGTAGAGGACAGTGCCAGCAAGGCGATAGTTGCTGAGGAGGCGGGAGGCCTCCCGAATGACGATGATCTCAGCGTGGGCGGTGGGGTCATTGTCGCGAATGGTGCGATTGCCAGAGCGCGCGAGAACGGCATCGTTGTGGACGAGTACGGCGCCGATGGGAACTTCGCCGGCGGCGGCAGAGGCGCGTGCTTCGTCAAGAGCAAGCTGCAAATAGTAGAGGTCGTCAGGCATGGCCGGAATGAAAAAAAAGCTTAACACAGAGGCTACTACAGTGGAGGGTGTGGAGAATCTGGCAATCGACGAAAGGGACGAGGTGTGCCGTGCAGCCTTGACAAGTGGGCCATAGGGGAAAGAGACTGAAAGCATGAAAGAACTGGTGACACGGATTTTTCAAGCGGACCTCCTGAAGGGCATGAAGGTCACTTTCCGTACGCAGCACCCCAGCAATATTTACACGGAACAGTACCCGCTGGAACGTCCGATGGTGGCGGAGCGTTTTCGCGGAGCGCCGCGGCTGAACAAGCACCCGGAGACGGGCGAGACGCTGTGCATCGCGTGCAACTTATGTGCGTTGGCATGCCCGGAGAATCTGATTGTGGTGGGCTGGGAACGCGATGACACGACGCGACGGAAAGTGCTGACGACCTTTACGTATGACACCTCGCGGTGCATGTTCTGCGGGTTGTGCGAAGACGCGTGCCCCACCGATGCGCTGGAACTGACCCAGGATTTCGAGATGGCGTATTACAGCCGGGAAGGCGCGATTTGGGACCGGCACCTTTTGGAAGAAGGGCCGACGCCGACGCGGTACACACGATAGAAACTCCATGGAAATTCGACGAGATCCCATAACACAAAGCTGGGTTGTATGCGGGCAACGCGAGCGATTGGGGGAGGCTGGAGACCAATGTCCCCTGGATCCAGGCGTTGTGGAAAATACGAAAGCCATTTTGACGTGGCCGGCGGAAGGGGTGTGGCAGGGACGCGTGATTCCGCATCCGGAGGCGCTGTACCGCGTGGAAACCGACCCGGGGCGGGTGGCCGAAGGGATCTACGACAAGATGGGGCCGCTGGGCGCGCACGAAGTGGTGATCGAGACGCGCGAGCACGACAAGAAACTCTCACAATTGAGCGATGATGAAATTGAGCGGGTTCTGTGGGTGTGGGGCCTGCGGATTGCGGATTTGAAGAAGGACGCGCGCTTCAAATATGTGAGCGTGTTCAAGAACCAAGGGGCGCTGGCGGGAGAAGAATGGGCGCACGCCCATTCGGAAGTGACCGCGACGATTTTCGTGCCCCGGCGCATTAAGTACGAACTGGAATCGGCGCACGGATGGTACAAGGACCGGGAGCGCTGCGTTTTCTGCGATATCGTGCGGCAAGAGGAAAAGCAGGGCAAGCGCATCGTGGATGTGCAGGGCGATTACTACGCACTGTGCCCGTATGCCTCGCGCGTGCCGTTTGAAGTGTGGGTAATGCACCGGCGTCACAACCATCTGTTTGAGCAGCCGCGGCCGGGAGCGAACCGCAAGCAACTGGCGGCGCTGCTGGGGCGGGTGCTGCGGCGGTTGGAGAAAGTGACCCCGGCGTTTCACCTGGTGGTGCACACTTCACCGAACACACGGAACAAAAAGGGCGAGCTTTCCGGATACTGGAAGACGCTGGCAGAGGATTACCACTGGCACATCGAGATCATGCCCATCGTGGAAAAGCGCAGCAAGTCCTACAGCATCAAGGAAGTGTACTTCAACGCATTCCTGCCGGAACAAGCCGCGGAACAGTTGCGCGCAAGCGACCCAAACCCATGAGAAGGGGAGTGCAGCGCCACGGTGAGCAGGGAGGAATCCTTGTGAATCTTGTGGTGCTGTTGGTGGTGGCGGCGCTTTGCGCCCTGGTTTATTTTGCGCGGCATCCGATCATGCGGTATGCGGCCGAAACGTGGATCGTGGATGAGCCCGCGGCGCACGCCGATGCGATCGTGGTGCTGAGCGATGACAACTATTATGCGGATCGCGCCACGCACGCGACGGAATTGTACCGGCAGGGCGTGGCGGGAATCGTGGTGGCCAGCGGAAGAAGATTGCGTCCCAATGCGGGAATGAGCGAGTTGATGGAGCACGACCTCGTGGAGCGAGGCGTGCCGAAAGAGAAAATCGTAAGGTTCGCTCATGACGCCGACAGCACGAGCGAAGAGGCGGCGGCGCTGGCGCATTTTGCGGAACAACGCAAATGGAAAAGCGTGGTGCTGGTGACGTCGAACTATCACACACGGCGCGCGCGATATATTTTCCAGAAGGTGTTTCCCGCCGGGATTGTGGTGAGCGTGGGGAGTGCGCGCGACGGGGATTTTGACCCGCAACGCTGGTGGGAGAAGCGTACGTCCATAAAGCTATTTGCCCGCGAAATGGCGGGTATGTTATTGGCCCTGTGGGAATTACGCGGGGATGGAAAAGGAAGTGCTCTGCAAGGGGCGGAATTGCGTTTAGGAGTACTAGGGCCTGCGAGGCTGTATTCTTTCGGGTCTCGCGGGTTCTGGAAAAAACTCTTCTTGCCCTTTACAGCGAGTAAGTGCTGTAATATCTTTATCTTTCTGAGTCGCACCCCATAGCCAGTCCTTGCAGGCGACTTTGAAATTCTGAGAAATGCTTGAGGTGTCTCCATGTGGCGCAAAGAGGAGGGGAGGCCGCAAGGGCCTTCTGAGATTTCCACAGGTGCTGTGAGTTCCACAATGGGAACGGTGAGCGCGAAAAATCTGCCGGTACCTGCGGGTGTGTCACCCAAAGCAGTGGCTTGTGTGAGCCAGGGAATCAAGATCAAGGGCGAAATCAGCGGGAGTGAAGAGCTGTTTGTGGATGGCCAGATTGATGGAAGAATCACGTGCGCAAATTCGACCGTGACCCTGGGGCCGAATGCCACGGTCAAGGCCGATGTGACCGCGCGAGAAGTGATCGTGCGCGGGCGCGTGGAAGGAAAGCTGACGGGCACCGAACGAATTCAAGTCTGGCGTTCGGCGCGAGTACAAGGCGATCTGAAGGCGGATCGAATTTCCATCGAGGAAGGTGCGGAATTGCACGGCATGCTGGAGGCCGGGAAGCCGCCCGTGAGTGCATCGGAGAGGGCCAGCCGCGAGGGTTCCAAGAAGACGGAAGCAAATAGGCCGAAAGAGGCGAGCAAAGCGGAAGACAAGCCGGCCTCGGATGCGGCAGTTGCGGGGGCGGACTGAGCCATGGGATTTCTAAACAAGCTGGGACTCGCGATTGGATCGACCACGGGGTTGGCGGGCACACGGCCGCTGCCGTACAGCAGAGATGCGGACAACGGCAACGGCGGTCTGAGGGCGATCGGTGCGAATCGCACGCCGGAGTTACAGGAAACGACGCGCATTTCAAATGGATTGAAAGAATTCCTGTGGAACCTGGAAGGGTTGGGGCGCGGCACGTTGTTGGACTTGGGCCCCGCTTGGCAGACAACCATTAGCTTCTTCATCGAGCGCGGATTCCGCGTAACTTCAGACGACATTTTGCGCGGATGGTTCGACTTCATAAGAGAGCATGAATCGCGGAGCATCTTACCCCTGAAGGAAGAGGATTATCTGGAGCGCACGCCGGAAGCGAGAACAAAGAAATTTCTGGAAGAGAATCTTCAGTATCCAGTGGCGTCATTCGATGCGTTGTTGCTTTGGGATGTGCTGGATTACATGGAGCCCATTGTAGCGAAGCAGACCGTGGCGCGCTTGGAGGAGATGCTACGGCCGGGCGGCGTGGTGTTTGCGATGTTCCACAGCAAGAAGCCCGAAGGATTCCAGAGGTATCGCGTGGCGGATACAAGCAGACTGCAAGTGCTTTCGGCAAAGCCGATTTGCGCGGCGCATAAGGTGTATCAGAACCGCGAGATCCAGGGATTGTTCGGCAACTGCCGGACCATCAAGACCTTTATTGGCCGCGACCAACTTCGAGAGACACTTTTTCTGAAGTAAACCCCGAAAATTCACAGGATATATGATAGATAAGCAAGGGGATAGGTGTGCTTTCCACATTTCCGTACTTTCCCCTTGCCGGGGGTATTGCCGGGGAGTAGAAGGGAGATGTGAGCTCCCAGAGCTCCGGAGGGGACGGATGACTCCACCGGGCTTAGAAGCAACACAATGCTGCACACACCGCTGACGCGGTGCGAGTCGGCAGGTGGCA